>Ga0209117_1000022_pt1 | contig 145552 bp, 128 predicted proteins | sample BlaSpr_A8_OM2_M2_FD_187978 | JGI IMG/M metagenome (GOLD analysis project Ga0209117, IMG submission 187978) | Forest soil microbial communities from Thunder Bay, Ontario, Canada - Black Spruce, Ontario site 2_A8_OM2_M2 (SPAdes) (version 2) | ecosystem: Environmental > Terrestrial > Soil >... | reverse complement strand
CCTATGCAAATTCAATTGTGGGAAGGTTCGGTGTCGAGATGCGCCGAGGCTGTGCGGCAGAGCACGACGGACGATAGCGGGAGCTGAATAGGTGACGAAAGCGCAAAACTGGTACCAAAACAAGGCTTGAGAAAGTAGAAGGCCGTGGTTTGCGGAATGGCAAGGCGCGGAGAGACTGAGCGCGCTGACGCACGCAAAGATTTCTTGTGGTAGATGGTCGTTTCATGCGGCCTCGGTGACCAGGGAGGGAGGAGAACGAAGTTGGATTTCGGCAGCGGTGAGTCTTTCGATGACCATCATGGGTCCACCGCACTTTGGGCATAGCCAAAGATCACTTGGGGCTTTGCTGCTTGAAATGTCTTGTTCTGCCGGCGGTGCTGAACCGAGCAGATGAAAGCAAAGTGGTAGGAGTGTGGCGCGCTTGCGGCTGGCGAGGAAGCCGAAGTTCCGGATGCGCACGAAACCTTTGGGAAGCACGTGCAACAGGAAGCGGCGCAGGAATTCATCGAGAGAAAGAGTCATCAACTTCTGTTCGTTGTTGTGAGCAGAATCGCGCCAGCGAAAAGTGACCTTCCCTTCGGCGAACGAGACCAAGCGATGATTAGAGATGGCTACGCGATGGGTGTAGCGGCCCAAATACTGGAGCACATATTCCGGGCCACCGAAGGGTGGTTTCGAGTACACCACCCAGTCCTTTCTGAACAGCGGCCGTAGCCAAGCGGCGAAGGTCTTGGGCTGGGCGAGACAGGTCAGGTTTCCATGCCCGCCGCGGGCGGATGACGGGCTCGGTAGTTATTCCGGGCCAGAAGTCCCGTTCGAGGAAGTGTGGATCTGCTGAATGCTGCTCGCGCTCCGATCTCCTCGAACCCCGTTTCTGGCCAACTTCCGGATTCCTGACAATACTTCCGGAACGGGGGGTAAGGTTTCCCGAAAGTAAAGTACGCGATAAGAGGAGGCATCACCCGCAATCGCTTTTCTCGTCAATCCGTCAATCGAGTGCCCTTCGTGCAAAATGCTGGTAAAGTCGAAAGCGTGCTGGCGCTGCTGCACCTGATGCCTGAATTCTGCCGCCGACCTTTTCGCAGAGTGAGCTTGCTGGTCCTGTTCCTTGGTATATGTCGTCCGATCGCAGCCGACGAGTTCCCGAGTGCCACCTGGAAGACTGCGAGCCCGGAGAGCCAGGGTCTCGACTCTGCCGTATTGGCTGAAGCTATCGATTATGTGCTGACAAAGAAAATCCCAGTTCACAGTTTCTTGATTGTTCGCAACGGCGTGGTGGTCTTTGACGCGTACTTCTATCCGTATACCGGGCGCGAAGTTCATGATGTCGCGTCCGTGACGAAGAGCTTCACGTCCGCGACGATTGGCATTGCAATTCAACAGGGATATATCAAGAGTGTCGACCAGAAAGTGCTCTCGCTTTTACCGCTCGCGCCCGCTGATGCTGATCCTCGAAGGCAGAGTCTCTCCATCCGACACTTGTTAACCATGACCTCTGGGCTCGATTGTGATACCGAAGGGGGAGAAAGGGCCCTAGCAGCCATGCGCCACAGCGCTGATTGGGCGGCGTTCGCTCTAGCTTTTCCGATGCGGGCGGAACCGGGTTCGCGTTATGCATATTGCAGCTGCAACAACCACCTACTCTCCAGCATTGTCACGGCGGCTACCGGCAAAAGCCTGCTCGAATTCGCGCAGGAAAACCTGTTCCGGCCGATCGGTATCACGGATGTGATATGGCCGGCCGATCCGAATGGACGTACGCACGGTTGGGGCGATCTGCATTTGCGTCCGCGCGACATGGCGAGGCTGGGCTTGCTCTACCTTAATCAGGGTCGTTGGGCGGGTGCGCAGATCGTTCCGGCGAATTGGGTGCGGGAATCGAGCAAGGCAATCGTGACTGTTCGAGAAGGGGTCGGCTATGGATACAGTTGGTGGATCAATACCGCGAGGCCGCCGATTTTCGAGGCTGTGGGCCGCGGCGGCCAACGTATTGCCGTCCTTCCTAAAGAGAACATGGTTGTAGTGTTTACGGGAGGCGGAGCGAATACCGATGAGATCGCCCCGTTTCTTTTTCGTGCGATTCGTTCCGATAGGGCGATCCCGGAGAATTCGGCAGGCCAGCAGCGGCTCACGCAGGGGCTGTTTCGCGCTTCCAAGTCAATTCGCGAAATCGCAAATGTCAGAACAACCTCACTCGCCCGACGCGTATCCAGCACAACCTATTCTCTATCTCCTAACCCGCTCGATCTTCGTTCGCTGCGGTTTCAATTCAAAGACGACAACAAGGCGAAGGTAACTCTCCAGTTTGATACAACAACATGGACTACGCCTGTGGGACTAGACGGGAAACGCCGGTTCGAACCCGGTCCTCAGGGTCTTTTTGTGGCAACCGTGGGGCGTTGGATTTCCGGTGATGAGTTCTTGCTTGACCTAGACACCGTAGCTAACGTGAACCATTTTTTGTTCAATGTGCAATTCCACGACAATAGAGTGAACATTCGGATGAATGAGACGACTGGTGAAATGAAAGACGTGGTAGTCGATGGCGTGGCCGAGAAACCATGAAGCCAGCTTGATCTACACGGGAAGCGGACCGCGATCGCACGACAGTTATTCCGCCAGCAAGGGGTCTCGCTCGGTACCTGGTCGCAGTTCTGTAAAGCTGTCTATTTAGCGGAAAAGTCAGACTATGGGGGACTGCTCGCACCTTTGATCTCCGCGAACCCCGTTTGGACCCTACCGTAGCTGTATTAGACGTCCCTGAATGGAGATTCCACCACTTTCAGCAATGTGCTTCTTGGACCGAATCTAGCGGGGGCCTAAAATCCCGTGCAAATACACCGCTTTGCGCGGCGCGAGCAACTCCCAGCAAAATTAATGGCACACGGACGAAAGTCGCGGGTCGACAAACCACGACGGCATCGGGCTGGAACCCAGTCCAAGCACCATCGCTCTATCAGGAATTTGCGAAGGCGTTTGGCACATGATTGGTGAACGATCATTAGCGAGCCGCTCGCGCACATCAAGGTCAGGCGAGGTGCTCCCCCTTGTCGGCAAGTATCAACGTGATGAACAAAGCGAAGAACTGTGTCAAGCGCCCATGGCGCGCGCGGCACGTAGAATGGCTGCTAGGCTTCGGTCTACGTCGTCGCTGGTTGTGGCCCAGCAAGATACACTGATACGCATCGCGGCTTTCCCCTGCCAAACGGTTCCGCTGCACCAGCAGGTACCTTCGTCTTGTACCCGACGAATGACTTCTTGCGTCTTCAGTGCGTCACCGAATGTGACGAGCACTTGATTGATGACGACCTCATTCAACACATCGCAACCGGCGGCGCGTAAGCCCACGGCAAACCGATGAGCATGAACGCATGTTCTTTCGACCAATTCGGCCAGCCCCGAGCGGCCTAAGGACTTGAGCGAGGCCCACAATTCCACGCCGCGGGCTCTTCGCGAAGATTCCGGCGTGTGGTACATTGGCTCGCGTTTTGTCCCCGGCGAGAGGTACGCGGCGGAAAGTCCCATGCAAGTGCGCAGAGCTTCTGCATCCCTGACAATCGCCAGGCCACAATCGTAGCTGACGTTCGGCCATTTGTGCGCGTCTGTCGCCCAAGAATCGGCCTTTTCGAATCCGTTCAAGAGGTGTCGGTACTTCGGCGATGCACCGGCCCACAAGCCAAACGCGCCATCGACGTGGACCCAAGCGCCTTGCTCATGCGCAACTTCGCAGATTGAAGCTGCGGGATCAAAGGCTCCCGTATTGACGTTGCCCGCCTGAATGCAAACGATGGTATTTCGGGAGAGTCTGGGCAATTTCTCCGCTCGCATCCTTCCTTGTTCATCCACTTCTACGAGGCTGATGCGCTTACGGCCCATACCCAGCATGTTCAGCGCCTTCAACAATGAGGCGTGAACCTCAGCACCCGCCACAACTTCGATTGGTGGCGCATGGAAGAGTCCATCTTCGACAACGTTCCAGCCTTCACGCGCAAGGAGTGCGTATCGCGCCGCAGCCAGCGCGGTGAAATTCGCCATGGTCGCCCCCGTCACCAATCCACCTTCGCAATCGCGCGGCAAGCTTAGTGCTTCGCAGACCCAGCGAATCACAACCTCCTCCAATTCGGCGGCGACGGGGGACATGATGCGCAAAGCGGCATTTTGGTCCCACGCTCCAGCAAGCCAGTTGGCGGCCAAAGAAGCGGGAACCGTGCCGCCGTTAACAAAACCGAAGTAGCGTCCACCGGTGGTCATCACGGTCGCAGGCGATCCAATTTCATCCAGCATTGCAAGAAGTTTTTGTGGATCGCAACCTGATTCCGGAAAAGGCTCGTGAAATTTCTGCAGTGCGGCAACTGCGGCTTCCGTCGGTACAACTCTTCGTTCGAAAGCACCGCTGACATAGCGTATAGCCATCTCAGCAGCGCGATTCAGAAGTGTAGAGGAATCTCGTTCGTTCATCGCTGAACTCTCCGGTTCTTTCGGGAATTTCCCTGATTCATACCTGAGTACACGGCCTGCCGCCGGGTGCGCGGCGTGCGCTACGAGCGCGCTAGGCAAGGGTAGAGCAGGTTGCGCGAACGGGAAGAGCCAAATTGTCTTCTACCTATTTGACCTCCGATACCGGATGAGGCAGCCAGCCTCGTTGGCGCGTGTGGTTGTTTTAACCAATCCCTATTGACGACTCCAGAGGCTCGCAATCATTTGCCTTACGGCCGATAGGGCCCCGAACTCCGACCCACTTTCTCTGCACCACCCCACCTCCGGCTTTGAAGTGAATCCCGCGAAACGGGCCACAAGTCCCGTTGGGGGAAACCTCGTTACCCTGGGAGTCGCACACCTTCCGATCTCCTCGAACCCCGTCTCTGGATCCTTTCCGAGTGCGCGACTTGAACTAAGCCGCCCGTGCGGCGGACGCTTCGCGTGAGGCGAACGGAGCAGTTTATGGCGAACGGCTGAGGTAAGTTGTCGGGTCATAAGGAGGTCCCCATGACCCGACTTCGCAAAATGATGCTCGAAGAACTCGAGCGTCGTAATTATTCTGAGGCTACCACACGCTGTTACATTCGCACAGTTGAAGATTTCTCAAGACGATTCAAGTGCTCTCCAGATGGTCTGGGTCCTGAGCACATTCGTGAATATCAGGCCGAGCTGTTCAAGAAGCGCAAGTTGTCGCCGGGCACGGTTACGCAACGATTGGCAGCTCTGCGATTCTTCTACATCAAAACTCTCAAGAAAACCTGGAGCATCGCGGAGACGCCCTACCCGAAAAAAGCATTTCACCTTCCTTCGATCCTCAGCCGGGAAGAAGTCGCGCGACTCATCGACGCAGCTCTAACTCCTTTTCATCGCACTCTGTTGATGACCCTCTACGCCACCGGAGTACGACGCGCTGAATTGACACACCTAAAAATCAGCGACATCGATAGCAAACGCATGGTGATTCACGTCCAGGGCGGCAAGGGACGCAAAGACCGGGATGTGATGCTCAGCCCAAAACTGCTCGAGGTACTGCGTGAGCACTGGCGCGGATTACGGCACAAGCCCAGCGCATGGCTGTTTCCAGGCAACCGCTGGCATACCGGTGATACACCGATCACCACCAAGGTGGTCTGGGACGCTTGCAAGAAAGCCGCCCAGCAAGCGGGCCTCCAGAAAGACGTGCACCCACATACGCTGAGGCACTGCTTCGCCACACATCTACTTGAAGCAGGCGCGGATCTGCGAACCATCCAGATGTTGCTAGGGCATCGCGATCTGGAAGAAACCACCATCTACCTCCATCTCTCTGAACGGCACCTTAGTGCGACCGCGAGTCCTCTGGACTCGCTGGAGCTAAAAGACCGTCCACTACAGGACGAGTAGATGGATCGGCCACCCCTCGAGGTGGCCGATCTGGTCCGCGCTGCGGGAGACGCCTTCATCGAACGAAGCCGTAAGTGGATCAGCTGGAAGCACGTCAAAGTGCTCCTGGCGATTGCGCGGTGTCGCACCGCCGCGCTCGGCGGACATCTCGATGAGTGCACTCGCTGCGGACATCGCGCCATCTCCTACAACTCGTGTAGAAATCGGCACTGCCCGAAGTGTCAGGCAGGAGCTCGCGATCGCTGGCTCGCAGCACGTCGCCAGGAGCTTCTCCCAACGCGCTACGTCCATGTGGTTTTCACGCTTCCTCGTCATTTGGCCCCGTTGGTCTTGCAGAACAAGAAGGTCCTCTACGATCTCCTGTTTCGCACCAGTGCAGAAACTCTTCTTGAAGTGGCCCGCGATCCCAAACACCTCGGTGCAGAAATCGGCTTCTTCAGTGTTCTGCATACCTTGGAGTCAGAAACTCACGGCCCACCCACATGTTCATTGCGTGGTGCCAGCCGGTGGATTGTCTGCCGATCACACGCGCTGGATCAAACCACGCTACGATTTCTTTCTTCCCGTCGAGGTGCTCAGTCACGTCTTTCGCGGCAAGTTCCACGAAGCGCTCAAGCGCGCCTTTCATGACGGCCAGCTCAACTTTCATGGAGATCTAAAACTTCTCGCTCAGCCGAAAACATTTGCTGCGTGGCTGAGACCACTGTTCCGAAACGACTGGGTGGTCTACTCGAAGCGCCCGTTCGGAGGTCCAGAGCATGTGCTTCGTTATCTGGGCCGTTACACTCATCGCGTAGCCATCTCCAACCATCGCCTGGTCTCGTTTGCTGATGGGAAGGTCACGTTTCGTTGGCGCGATTCCGCACACAGCAACGAACAGAAGTTGATGACCCTATCTCTCGATGAGTTCTTGCGCCGCTTCCTGTTGCACCTGCTCCCGGAAGGTTTCGTGCGCATCCGCAACTTCGGCTTCCTGGCCAACCGCAAACGTGCCACCACCTTGCCACTTTCCTTCCAACTGCTCGGCGGGGCACCGCAAACCGAGCAAGAGGCCTCCACCGCCGGTCCGAGCGATCTTTGGTCTTGTCCCAAGTGTGGTGGGCCGATGATGGTCGTCGAAAGACTCACCGCTTCTGAAATCCAACTTCGTTCTCCACCGCTGGTCACGGCTGCGGCATGAAGCGACTCTCTCCAATTCGAAAGTGTTTTTCCACGCGCTCCGTACCTCTGTGCCTTCCCTCGGAACGGACGTCCTTTTCCAGCTCTTCGACCACGCTACTCACGATCCTTTTTCGCATTCGGGCAGCTTCCGGCCTCATACAGTCACGTGTCGCGCTCTGCAGCACAGCCTCGGCACAGCTGGACGCCGCTCCTTCCCACATTGAATTTGCATAGGGCCCGCGTCCGCCGCAAATCGCGGGCGGCTTCCTTCAAGTCGTTGTATCGAAAGCGCGCGAACACACCGTGCTCGTGCAGGCGCATTGCCCTTCGCGCTTCCGATACAACCCTAAGACTAGTCGAATCTTGGATGAGCATGGCGGGCCCACACGCGCGGCCAAAAACTACTTTGCGGCTCGTGGGTTCGGGACCTTGTAGCCGTCGTTGAGGGTCCTCAGGAAAGAAACAATGGCAACTTCCTCCTGGTCTGTGAGCTTAAGGTTGCCGAGTTGTCGTTTGTTGAGGTTGGTTGAGTCCTCGGGCGCTGGCCAGCACGTGACCTTTTCGCCGGGATCACCTGCCGCGCACTTGGGCAGAATATCCCGCGTGTTGTAAAAGTGCACCACCTCTTTCAGGCTTTTGAAGTAGCCATTGTGCATGTAGGCTTTCACGAAGTCAGGCCTTGGACGCATATCGACATTGCGCAAAGTGGCTACCTGGAACTTCGCGTCGAACTTCGGCGCGAGCTTGATCCACTCTGAATCAGGATTCAGTTGGCCGCTATCGGTTTGCAACGTGCGCAGGAAAGATCCGACTCCCTTATCGACATAAGCGTCTCCGGCGGGGTTGGGAGTGTAGCCACGTTGGTCAGGGCGGCCCTCGTAGTAGATCTGTAATCCCGGATTTCTGGGGACGCCGAGATTACTGGCCGTAAAGTCCGTAAAGAGGGGCTCTTCGCCGGGCCCGCCATCGCGATGACACTCGTTGCATCGCGCCTTGCCGCGGAACAGCTCGTAGCCCAATTTTTCCTGCGGCGTGAATTGGTCCGTTCCTGCCTGGACGTAGTCGTACTTGGATGTGAAGGGACTCACCTCTGGTGAGAACTCGTATGCGGAGATCGCCAAGCCGAAGCAGTCATATGCATGGTCAGCCCGCGCTCGGTCTGCCACGCTGAGATGGACCGGGTACTGATCATTCGCGGGTGGCGGCCCGGGAGTCGTACAGACTTTTTCCACGTCGGAAGGCCATTGAATGTTGAACGAGTCCGGCCCCCAAACCGTCTCAAAAAGTTTGCGATAGTGAGCCTGGGAAAGGCGGTACGCAACACAAGACGAATCCGGCAAGCCCATTTCTACCGGATTGGTCGGCGGCCCCTGCGCTTGTTCGGCGCTTGGGTTCTGCAAGCGATAGCCGCTCGCACGCATATCCCAGAAATTCCCGCCAACAAAGTCACCCTGGAGTGCATTGTAGTGGAGCACTGGAGCAAAGGGCGCGTACATGTAGCTTTGCGGCTTCCGATTGCTGAACCGCGCTCTCACCGATCCGGGATACGACACGGTCGTCAGATTCAAAGATTGGACCGGCCCGGTGAATCCCGTCTCTGGCGTATGGCAAAAACTGCACGCCTCGTTCTGATTGACCGAGAGATGCTTATCGAAGAGCAGTAGCTTTCCCAGGGTGCGGACCTGCCCCTGGCGATCGAGCGAAGTGTCTTTCATCTCTCTGAGAGTGTCGGCCTCAATCCGATCAATTTCCGCAACGACCCTCGCCACATCCTGATCGAACGATGCAGGTACCTGACCGCCGAGGTTGCTGGTTGACTTTACTTCGCTGGAACGGGATGTACCGGCCTGCGGTTTACTTGCCGCTGAGATTAAGAGCGCGCCGAATGTGAAAAGACCTAGTAGCGGTACGGCGCGATTTCGATTGCCCATGGGCCGCTCCTTCACTGCTGTTTGAGCCTATGGCGAACAGGATTGGAAGTGAGGGTAACACAATCATGCAAGGCCGAGAAACACTCCACAAAGTCTTAATGCTCTCAAGAAAGAGCTGAACTGTTGCTCCATACTTGGAAGAATTCCGCAGGTTGGACGCGCGGGGTTGTTGGCTGCCGTTCTGCGACGCTGGCCAGAAGTCCGGTTGTGGGAGATAGCCGCTTCACGGTAAATTGACCCTCTATCGTGCTATTGGCTTTCATTTGCGCACTTCGCGCTGAGCAAGAAACAGTTTCACTGCCGCAGGACGGAAGCGAAAACGGTTCCCCACGCGGATGTAGTTTAGGAGTTTTCGGGACACCCAGCGACGAATCGTCTTCGGCTTGAAACCGGTGAGGTTGGCTAATTCGTTGGTGCTGAGCAAGACATTCGAGTCACGGCTCTCGAATAGATGTGGGTCTGTTCCTAGCAATGCGTCTTTTTTCTTCACCATAGTTTGCACGTTTGCTCGCGAGCCATAGCTTTCTACTGGAGCAGGCCCCGACGGACGGCTTGGAGTGTCCATCGGGTTTGGTTCGCGAGTCGTGACCTTCAAACGAACTCTGAACGGGACTGGCAATTCTGAGTCGCCTTCCGATGGCGCTGCAGAAAGAGCGACTGGCTGTCCGGTGTCGCTTTCTGAGCTGGCAGACCTGCGTAAGTTCAGTAAGGCATGCCGGAAAACATCTGCTTCAGGAGGAAGCTGGCTGTAGCGAACAACTTTGTCTGCCTGCTGAACAAGAATGTAGTCGGACATCTCACGTCCGGTCTGCTGGCGGTATAACCTATTCATATCTCTTCGTGAGGATGAAGGTAGGCCCTTCGAAGCCGGTTTGTAGGAACAGGCTTCAAACAGCCATGAGCTGCTACGGCCAAAAGCTGCGGTGGTGAACGTCATGGTTAAAAGGCGTGAGTAAATCACGTCATGTGAGGAATAGAGAGACGAACGCAAGTGAACCACTGAGAAAGCATCGAAACGGATCAATAGACGACATCGAAACCGGAGCGGCCCCTCTGCTCCGGGAACAAGCATGGCGGAAACCTGCTTACTGGCCATGTGGTGTCCGGTGCACAGGTGGCGTGACTCTATGCCGGGCTCTGGTACGGAACTTGAGAACCTGCCGGCGGTGCCAAGGGAAAAGGCACAAGCGGAAACCCCGCGAGGCCGAAAGTACTGATCCGCTGGGCAGGGGCGCACTGTCTCGTAGTAGCGAGGAAGCAGGGTAACGCCTGCGGAGCGAAGGGGACAGGTCACCCACGTCGGGATGGAGTCAACGGGCAACCGGAGGAACTCCTTGTCTTGACGGAAGGCGGCAGCCTTCTCTGGGGTGGCACGAGCCGGATGAATCGAGAGATTCACGTCCGGATCTGTGAGCGGCTCGGGGTGAAACTCCCCGGGCCGACTCGGCGTTGTGAGCAATCATGATCCCTACTCCGACTCCCTCCGTTGTGATTCAGATTTGGAATCAAATTCGGTGCGCCAGGCTAAGCCCGGCGCTTTCAGCGGGTGAAATTCCCGCCCCGGAAAGGGGAGGAGCCGCCCCACCGGGAATCGAGTCTTGGGCTCATGAAGGTGACGACATGAGTTAAGCGTAGACAGAGCGATGTCCAGGCCGTAACGCAAGTGAAGCGATTGAGCCTCGTGAGATAGATCCGGAGGCCGACAGGGTCGAATATCTGGAAGGCAACAGTAGGCGACCGCAAACGGCGATGGTCGCTGGAGACTCCGGCAGGGTCTAAGAGCACGGCATGGGCAGAAACGGAAGCGTCATGGCACCTGGGAGATCCACCGCCGTCTCGGCCTGGAAATAGCAGGCCGAGTATGTCAACCGAATGGACCAACCTGAGGGAGACAGAAGCGACGGTGGAAGTCGGACTCGCTGGTAGTACTCGGAGCGCGGGAAAGCCGCGCACATGGGGAAGCGGCGGGGCAGGCTGAGTAACAGAAGTAAGATCGCGAAGAGGCTGAGGCCCAGGGCGGCGACCCCAAGAGCATAGAGTCCAATCACCAATCCGAGTTCCAGCGCCAACACCAGGAACCAGAAGGGATCGACCATCGCGATTAGGTGCCGGGTCAGCCGGCGATCAAGGGCATTCACAGGATAGCGGCGGAGTTCGGCATCGGAGAACATCGCGTTCATGCCGAAACCAATGATCACAGTGACAAGCACGACCTGCACGAAAAGCGATGTCAGCACGAGTTGCGCGACCATTTGGGCCTTGCCGGAGCGCACCGCCACCATTGCCGCGCCTACGCCCGCGCTGGAAAGCAGCACCATTCCCAGCACGAACATCAGGTACCCTGCGACCAGCAGAGCAATCCTCCCGTTGCGTGTGCGTGTCCGCGCCCAGCCTCCATTGTGATCAGAGCGGCATGGGCCGCATTGAGGTCCTTGCCGATTCTGATTGGCGTGCGCGTACCGCTGCTGGAACGTAAGTAATAGGTCGCTCCTTCCATTGGAATCGGGCGATGATTTTTCGAGAACTGTACGTTGACGAAGGGAAAGCTTCCGTCGCCTGCGTTAATGCGCGCGATGAGCGTGTAGTGCGCCATATCTGTTTTCCTCGCAGAAGCGTGAAAGATTCATGTTTGAATGCAAGAGGAAAAAGCAGAGTGGGCAACAGTACTCGGCAACAGTCAGTGGTTTTCTACGGTAAGTTCTTTGGAATCTTCAAATGGTGGAGCCGATGGGATTCGAACCCACGACCTCCTCGATGCCATCGAGGCGCGCTCCCAACTGCGCCACGGCCCCACCGTGCAGGAATTCATTACTTATAGCATTGCCTTTGGAGGGCGTCAAACAACCTTCGGATTCCCGTTCTTCAAGGCTTGATCCGCGCTCGGGCTGATCCGCGCGTAAGCGAAATGCCCACTAATGCCACTGATACCACTGATGTGCAGCAATAATCTTTGTTTCTTAACTGTGTTATACTTCATTTGTCTCGGGAAACCGGATCGCACCACTACCCTCTTTATGGGCGTTGTTTGCGGCAGCCTCCTTTGACAATTCCGGTTTCCGATGGTGTTCTGATACGACCGAATTGGTTGGGTGCCGCAAGACCTGACCGTGGGCCCCGCACAGCATTCATGGAAAAGGGAGATTAGAATGAAGAATCTTTTTGTGGGTAATATGAGCTTTCAGACGACTGAAAGCGATTTGCGCGCGCTCTTCGAACCCTTCGGTCAAATCACGCGCGTGCACATTGCGACAGATCGGGAGACCGGGCGGGCCCGGGGTTTTGCCTTCGTCGAGATGACGAATGACGACGAAGCTGCCAAGGCGATAGCTGGTCTTGACGGCAAAGAGGTCGGCGGCCGCAATCTAAAGGTAAATGAAGCACGTCCTAAGGAAGCACGTCCCAGGGGTTCTGCGCCGAGCGGGCCACGAGGCGGCGGTGGTGGCGGCCGCGGCGGACGTGGCGGCGGGTTTTCCAACGAAGATTACCGCGAATCTGCTCGTCAGCCACGCGAACCACGCTGGTAGCATCAACCAAAACGTTTGCTCGGCGCGGCATTGTGCTCGCGCGATCTCGATTTAAGGAGCCTCCATGGCAACCACGTTCCAGAAGCGCCAGAAGGAAATGAAGAGAGCAGAGAAGCAGCGCGAGAAGGCCGAACGTCGTGCGCAGCGGAAGCTCACCAAGAATACAGAAGGCGGCGCCCCGATTGACTACGAATATGGAAAAACCTTAGTCGATGATGTGATCTTACCTACGGAATCAGAGCCCCAAGGTTAGTCTTAATTGCCATTATGACCGACCTACTTTCTCCAGTTAACGAAGTCAGCCCTCTCGGCGTCGTACCATTGCCAAGTAGCATCCAAAGGTTCACAATTACTTAGTTTCCAGGAAGATGGAAACAATTCTACCGTAGCTGGTGTCTAAGCTTATTGACAGAGAGCCGGCTCGTAGACCCTGGTGACGGCTGAGGTACCGGCTGCGACTGCCTCCGGACATCCTGCCGAAAGCCTGGTCGACCCGCACGGCGGGCGAGAGAGGCGACCTGTGTCTGACTTGGTCAACGTCCTTTCCTGGGCTCGGGATGAAGCCGAACTCGTGAGCGAGCTACAGGCAGGTTCCGACACCGCCTTCGACTGGCTTGTCTCACACCACCACGCGCCCGTTTACAATTTGATTCTCGGAATGCTGGGCAACGTGTCAGACGCCGCTGACGCTACGCAGGAAGTCTTTCTGAAAGCGTTCCGTGGGATTCGCAGTTTTCGTTCTGGGAGCTCGCTTAAAACTTGGCTGTACCGCATCGCCGTCCGAGAGGCGCTCAACCAGCGCAGATGGTTTTGGCGCCACCATCGACAGCAAACTTCCATCGATGCGGAAACGCTCGAGGGATCAAAGCCATTCGAGCTGGAAGATTTGGCGGCGTCACCCTTTGAGCAACTCGAAACGCACGAGGTGCAGATTGCGGTGCGCGGAGCACTCGAAAAAGTGCCTGAAGTATTTCGCAGCGCCGTGATTCTGCGGGACCTCGAAGGGCTTTCGTACGAGGAGGTGGCTGAGGTACTCGACGTCAGCGTGGGTACGGTGAAGTCGCGCATCTTGCGCGGGCGCCGCGTGCTGCGCGAAGTGCTCGAGCCCTTGCTGGGCGAAGGAACGCAGTCCATAAAAACCGAAATCGCCGAAGCTGCTTTCGCACCCCAGGAATCGCGCGTCGCAGTTGTGTCGCGAAGTTCTCTAAGGAGAACATCGGTCCGTAAACCTTTTACAGAGAGTTCTGCAAGGGTAGGTGCAAGATGAATTGCCGAAAAGTTTGGGTAATGCTTCCGGGATATTTGGATGGCGCAGCAGGCTCCTCGACGCCTGACGATCAACACGCCCATATGAGAGAGCATCTCGAAGGGTGCAACGATTGCAGACGACAGCTCGAGAGTTATCGCAAACTTTCCGCGCTGATGTCGCGCGCAATTCCCGCTATTCCGCCCGCAGATCTGGCGGTGCGCATACGCGTGGCTGTCTCCCAAGCGCGCGAAACGCAGCAGGTGGGCTACCTCCGTAAGTTCGGCAATCGCGCAAATCTGTTATTGGAAAATTTGCTGCAGCCGATTGCGTTGCCCGCCACCGGGGGATTCGTCTCCTCAATGTTGGTATTTGTTGTCGTGCTGCAAATGATTGCGCCGGGCATGGCGCTCACGATTCCCAATGACGTACCGATCAACTTGATGCGCGAAGCAAGCCTGGAAAGTTTGGCATCATTTCCAGCGCTTGGTCCCCTGGATTCGAATCTGTCGGGTACGGTGGGCCAGCATGGCCTTCTTATTGACGTTACCGTGGACAGCCAAGGACAAATGGTCGATTACCGGATTTTGACTGGGCCCAATGACAGGGTTGTTCGCCGACAACTCGAACAAGTCTTGATGTTCTCCCGCTTCCGCCCGCAGATGAGCTTTGGCAGGCCCACGGCTGGCGGTCACGTGGTAATTAGCTTCAACGAAGTCCGCGTAAAAGGCTAGCAAGTTCGCGCACAAGCTTGCCGGCGTCAGAAAGCCCACTACTATGTTCTACATGACCGGTTATGACTAGCCACGTCTATTTATCGAGCTTGTCGGCCGAGTGGGTAAGTCGCATGACCAGGACTTCGCCGTTGGAATGGAAGCTGCCGCCTGTGGCCGTCTGCTCTTCTTTGACAGCATCGGGGGGCAGCACATGTGCGAGTGCGGAAAGCCTCCCAGTTTCAGACAGGGATTTGCCGACGAAGTCGCGTTCGAGATCAACGTCGGGGTCAATTTTATGAGTGATGTTATCGTTGCGCTGATCGAGCTCGAAGCCGATATCGTGGGTGGCCGCACCGATCCAGACCGCTCGCCCCTCGATGCGGAGCGCCGACTTCCAGAGACGCAAGTGATGACGAGTGGCGACAACCGTGAGCGGGTCAGCGTGAGCGAAGCCGTAGTCCTGCACGCGGCCGAGCAGATAGAGCTCGCTCATGGGCATGTGGACATAAGATTCTTTTGAGAGACTCGCGAGTATAATGTGGAGAATGGCGGTATCGGGATTTGCGTCGACTTTGACCCATCCGGCATCCTGAAAAGCTTGCAGAAGGTCCTTCTCTGAGCCTATTAGCAAGAAGTTAGTAATATCTCCGAGATTTCCATCCTTATCGGCAACGCGCCTGGGAATTTTCTTGAGAAACTCTGCTGTGACGGCAGGAATGCTAGTCGCCAGCGCGTCCGGAGTGGTTGCCGCTGCTGCGTTTGGGCTGGCCACGAGTTCAATGTGCACTGTAAAACTCCCAGAGGCCCAGTCATCAGCGGGTTGATTGATGCCGATAAATAGGCGGCCCGGCCTTCGCACAACTACCGCGTGTTTAGAGCCAACGACGAATGGCTGGGCGATTTCAGCGTCCCCGATGCGCCCAATCAGCGCGCCGCGGCCTGCCTGATTGATCGGAAGAATCCTTAGAAGATCCTTGTAGGTGCGCGGTAGGCCTTCAGGGCCACTTTCGCCAGAGCCCAGGTATTCAAGGACGCCTTTCGCGGTGATTGTGAGGCGATCGCCGGGGTGGAGATCAATACCACTGTCAGTCCAAGACTGATCGCCCGAAATGGAAAGCTCCTGATAAACATGACGCAAGCCGCCAAGCACGGATTCGCTTCGCCCCGAAGGGTGCGCAGCTTTAGATTTGATTTGCGCTGGTACGGATCGCGCATGCGCAGCTGATAGCAGAATGCAAATGGCGGCGACGAGTCCTAAACGAATATTGAGCGAACCAAAAAATAGAGGGCTTGCCATCAAGAACAAACTCCGTTCGGCCGTTGAGTCCATATCTTTAAGAATAGGCAGTACGCGGAATAGTTTCAAGCCTACGGCGCCTTTAGAAATGAGCTCAACACCGCTTTCTCGTAAACGCTGCGCTATGTAAAGAGATGGTGGAAAGCGGTCTTTCAGTTGCATTCCTTGACTGCGGGTAGAAGGGCCTTGTAGATTGGAGGGGCTCGGCTAAGGAAGGGAATCGCCGCGTGGGCTTCGCTCGGAAGCATCTGACAGAGTCATGCGAAGCATCTGAATATCTACACGAGAGACTAACCATCCCAAAGTTGCCAACAATTCGGTTCATTGTCAATGCGGCGTTATGCCTGGGCCTAATTGCGCTTGGTTGCACGCTCGCCGATGCGCGAAGTTCAAAAAAACAATTAGAGCGAAAACCGCTGGTACACGCGGTGGATGGGTCAAACCAGCGGAGGTCTGCGCAGAATGAGGCGCAACCAGAGGTAAGCCGACCAGCTGCGGATCGACAGTATGTTCCAGCCAGCAATATCACGATAGATGGCAACGAGCAGCTGTTTGCGACACTGTGTGCGTTGCATGCCGCCGGATTTGAGGCTGGAGTAAATTCCACTGGCGGACACCCAATGCGCGCGGAGCTTCGGGAGATGCTTCAGCATCAACATGGCCCGGCCGTTGATGCGCTCCGAGACTATTACAAGCAGCATGAAATGGGTGACGCAGGGTCCACGCTTTCGCGCTACATTTGGTTTGCACTGGTAGCCGGCCCGGCGCCGAAATTCCAGTATGTTCTGCGACGCGATGAGCTCCCGCCGGATGTCCTGGGCATTGAGGATTTCAACGAGATACTTGCCGCATATTACGCCGAACAGAATATCGGAGCACTTTGGCGGAAGTTGCAAGGCATATATAACCAAGAGATCGCCCGTCTGCACGAACCGGTGACGCATATCGTCACGATCTCCACTTCGTATTTGCGAGAGATCATCGAGCCGGCGAGTCCACGCACGTTCGCCGTATTCATCGAGCCGCTGGTAGGACGCAAGACCAACGTGTTGAATTTCGCGGAGCATTACGCGATTGTGCTTGGCGGAATCAGCGATATTCCTACGAATGAAATCCGTCATGCGTTCTTGCATTTCATGCTGGACCCAATGGCCCTGAAGTACCCGCACGTCGTAGCGGTGAAGCGTCCGTTGCTGGACGCCGCAGCGCGCGCCCCGAGCTTGCCCGCTGAATTCAAAGAAGATTTCCCGTCATTTTTCACCGAGTGCCTGGTTCGCGCCGTGGAAATACGTTTGCAGAGGCTATCGCCTGGTCAAATCGCTGCGACGTTAGATCGGGCGGACGCCAGTGGATTCGTGCTGGTGCGTCCGCTGCTTCGCGAGCTAGCGAGGTTCGAGAAGTCTGAACCGTCCATGACGCTTTATTTTCCAGATTTAGTCCGTGGAATTGACGCGCAAGCGGAATCAAAACGTCTGCAAAGTGTGCAATTTGCTGCGGCAGAGTCGGCTGCCAAGGATGGATCGAAACGAGAAGGCGAGCCGGTTAAACCAAAACCTGTGGCCAAGATGCCTTCAGCAGTGCCGAATGATCCTGAAGTGGTAGCGGCTCTTACCGAAGGGGAACGGCAAATTTCGCTCGAGCACACGGAGCAGGCCCAAGCTGCTTTTGAAAAGGTTCTGGCGAAATATCCAGATCAATCTCGGGCGTGGTATGGAATGGCGCTCGTGGCGCTGCTCGAAGGAAATGGAAAGCGCGCCATGCAATTGCTTGAGAGTTTGACGGGGTCTGATCTGGCGGATCCCAGACCACCACGTGATGCGGTAGCTGCAAACGAGACCTCCGCAGCGAAGCGTGGCATACCTCCACGGTCGGAGGATCCTCTAGTTCTGGCCTGGTCCCATTTTTACTTGGGAAGGATGTACGATGACGAAGGAGAGCACCAACGCGCAGTGGATGAATATCGCGCCGCGGCCGCGATTCCAGATGCACCGGAGCGGGCGCGAAATGCGGCGCAGGGCGCTCTCGACAAATCGCACGCTGCACCGGCACGCCCCAAGCCTTGAAAACGTTTGTGGAGATGCACCGACGCTAGAGCCGAAGGGAAGCATGACCAATGAATCAAGAGAACATGATGAAATTCGGGGAGACCAAGGAGATAAGACTGATGCGATCGAACCAAAGAAAACTGCTAGCACTAAGCGTGATAGCACTCGCAGTCATACTTTTAAGCCTTTCTCTAGCTTGGGCACAGGGGAACAACGGGCAGCAGCCTCCTCCATCCAAACCGCAGCAACAGCAACCACCAACGAATCCAAACAAACCCGGGCAGCCGGCTGGCACGTTGGCGCCCGATGATCCGAATGCGAAACCCGCAGTCCCTGCGGCGACGGCGGAGGAAGACGCAGCGTACAAGGCTGTAATGGAAAAGAAAAGTAATGACCCCTCGGACGTTTCGCGCCGGGTTCAACTCGCGGAAGATTTCGTCAAGAAATATCCGCAGAGCAGATACCTGCCGTCGGTGTATTCAGCGATGACCCTAAACTATCTGATTGTGGGACAAACACCGAAAATGCTGGAGATCGGAGAAAAAGCGCTGCAAACGAATCCCGGCGACGTACTGGTGCTGGCTCTGCTGGGCCAAACAATCCCGCGCGCCAACCCGAGCGGTCCGGATGGCCCGCAACAGCTTGATAAAGCGGAGAAATATTCAAAGCGCGTAATCGAACTGACACCGACACTCGTCAAGCCCGAGGGGCTGACTGATGAGGATTTCGCCATGGCCAATAAGCAGCGTTTGGCAATGGCCCACAGCGGCCTTGGGTTGGTTTATTTTCGGCGCGGGAAATTCGCAGAGGCCATACCGGAGCTGGAGGAGTCAACCAAACTCATCCCGGATCCGGATCCGGTGAATTATTATCTGCTGGGAATGGCGCTGGAAAAGACCTCGCACTTTGACGGGGCCGTGGCGGCGTTTACCAAATGCAACGAAATCGAGGGGCCGCTGCAAGCGGGCTGCAAAGACGGAATCGCACGAGCGAAAAAACTAGCCGCGACGCAACTCAGTGCGCCGAAATAACGTCTCGCGTGAGGCGGCCGGGGTGCGTGCGCACGAGGATTTGGAGGTCGAACTGGGTCATCGATTTCAGAAGCGCGAGCTGTTGCAACACGCACTCACGCATAGCTCGATCCTACCGGAATTGGAAGCGAATGAAGATCGGAGAGACAATCAGCAGCTGGAATTCCTAGGCGATGCCGTGTTGGGGTTGATCGCGAGCCAATATTTGGTCGAGCGATTTCCGGAGTGGAGCGAAGGTCAACTCTCAAAAAGCCGCGCTCAACTGGTGCGACAAAGCTCTCTGCAAGCTGCTGCCCGGCGCCTAAATCTCGGAGAGTACCTCAGGCTAGGCCGCGGTGAAGAGGAGACGCACGGACGAGAGAAATCCGCGGCACTGGCTGATGCGTTCGAGTCCATTGTAGCCGCACTCTTTCTAGACGCGGGATTGGACGTGACCCGTCAGTTTCTGTGCCGTGCCTTATTGGATCCGGCTCTCGCACAAGGCGCGGAGCGCTTGCGTCAACCTGATCATAAGTCCGGCTTGCAAGAATTTTTGCAAGCGCATGGACGGGCCCCGGCGACCTACCGAGTGGCGAGCGAAAGCGGTCCGGGTCACCAACGGAGGTTTGTGATTGAAGTGTGGATTGATGGGCAGCCAGTGGGAAGGGCAGAGGGAACGAGCAAAAAAGAGGCTGAACAGTCGGCAGCGCGGCAAGCGATGGAAAGGCTTTCGCACGCCGATCAAGACGGGTGAGAGGGAAAATGGCAGACGCGGTACAAGTTTCCGAAGTGGCGGCCGAAGGAAAGGAAGCACGCGAAAAGACCACGCTGCAAGAATATGTCGAATCGCTGCTGGTGACGGTAATTCTGGCGCTTTTTGGCACAAGCTTCATCGTGCAAGCGTTTAAGATTCCGTCGCAGTCCATGGAACAAACACTGCTTGTGGGCGACCATTTGCTCGTTAACAAATTCATCTTTGGCGGACGGGGTGCGTGGTATGAAAAAATCCTGCCCTACCGGCCGATCGAGCGCGGAGACGTCATCGTGTTCAAGTTTCCCTATCAGGATCATCCGCACTACGTTAAGCGCGTTATCGGAATTCCGGGCGATAAAATTAAAATTGTCGATCAGCAGGTGTACAGAAACGGAGTCAAGTTGAACGAACCCTACATCGTCCACGATGCGGGCGCGCCATATGATGCATTCGGGGACAATTTCCCGCCGCCAAGCAAGCATCTCCTCCCAAGCAATTTGCAGGCCGAATGGGGACACGAAATTCGAAACTACATAAGTGGCGAAGAGCTGGTTGTGCCGTCGGGAAGATATTTTGCGATGGGCGACAATCGCGATCATAGTTGGGATAGCCGCTACTGGGGTTTTGTGGATCGCGACGCGATTATGGGGCGACCGATTCTGATTTACTGGTCAGTGGACGCGACTACGTCGGATTACACCGATCGAAGCTTCGTCGGACGGCTGGTGAGTGTAGCGGACACCCTCATCCATCTCCCGGTCCGCACACGATGGGGTCGCATGCTTCACGGAGTTCACTAGTCACGATCTTTCCTTGGAATTCGCTAATCATTCGACAGCAGAATTGGTGCGCCCACAGCCCTATCCTGCATCTGGATCTTTCCTTCCGTCTCCCTGTCTGCCAAACTTCCTGCACGTCATGAGACTGCAAATCTGGGTTCGTCGGTCCGTTACGGTTTTACTGCTCGCGGCCGCATGCAATGCGGGTATCTCTATTTCACTACGCGGGCAGCGAGCCCATGACTATTTGACGGCGCGCCTGGCGGAATCCTTTGGTAGACCTGTTGAAGTTGGGCGATTCGATTTTAGTTTCTTCGATGGTTTACGGCTCAACGCCAAGAAAATTACCGTTGGAGAAGATCTGCGATTTGGCCATGAATACTTTTTGCGTGCCGAACAGTTGAAAGCGGGGCTGCGTTGGGGCCGGTTTTTTTTCGGACACTTTGAGTTTGGTACCCTTTCGTTTACGCGACCAAGCCTCAATTTGGTGCGCACGAGCGATGGCCGCTGGAACATCGAAAACTGGTTGCCGACCACCAAGCCAGCCGCCCCGGTCCCAGGTTCGCGTTTGTCGCGCGATCCAGCCGGGCGTCTATATAAGATTGAAGTGGACGGTGGACGACTTAACTTCAAGAGTGGTGCAGACAAGCGTCCATTTGCGCTAGTGGATGTGAGCGGGAGCGTGGAGCAGGAAGCTCCCGGGCGGTGGCGACTAGATTTGGAAGCGCACCCGATGCGCGCCGGAGTGACGCTGCAACAGTCCGGGATCTTGAGGGTTTTCGGCCGCGTCGCAGGAACTTCGGCGCGGTTACAACCGGCCGAGCTGTACGCCAAATGGGAGGACGCTTCTATCGCGGATATGCTGCGACTGGCAGATGGAAAAGATTATGGGGTGCGTGGGCGATTGACGCTGGATCTTAGCGTACTTAGCCAGCCAGCGACTGCGTTTGGGTGGATCTTAGCGCTGAATGGACAGGCCGCGAACGTTCACCGTTGGGATTTGGCGGCACGTCCGAGCGATCCAACCTTAAATGTAACAGCAAGCGCGGTGTGGGATCCGCGTGATCCGCGAATGAAGATAGGTTCATTAACGGTTGAAGGGCCGCATTCCCAATTGCGCGGGAGCGGGGAAGTCATTTGGCATACCGAGATCAAGCCCGAATTTGAATTTCACACTCGGGGAATTGCTTTTGCGGATCTGTTTGGATGGTATCGTGCTTTTCAACCCGGAGTAGCCGAACAGACCTCGCTCGACGGATACGTTCGTGGGCAATTTGGAGTGAGCGGTTGGCCGCCACAGCTGGATAGCGCAGAATTCACAAGTAATGGGGCTACTCTTGGTGCGGAGGGATTGCGGGGACCAATTGCATCAGGACAAATAGCCGGAACATTTCAGGATGGCTGGTTGCGGATTGAGCCGTTGCTGATCCATCTGCCCGCCTTGAAAGCAAACTCGCAAGGGGCCGCAGTCAGAGGAGCGACGATTGGAAAGAGCGAAGAGCCTGATGCGAGTTCGGCTGAGTTTTTGAAATTATCGGCAAGAGTTTCGCAAACGGAAAAAATAGGCACTATCGCCCTTGAGGGAGAAACCCGTCGCGCTGAAGATTTGTTGTCCATGATGAGGGCAATCGGCCAGCCGGTAAATCAAAATTGGACACTAACAGGGCCATTAAAATTGAATTTTCGCAGAACTATAAAAATTGCGAATGGCAAGTCTCCGATGGAGCGGGCAATGGGTAACTCGACCTCGGAAGAGATGATTGGGTGGGTGGAATTGCAAGATGCACGGTTGCGCATGGCTGGGCTGCATATGCCGGTGGAGCTTGCAGACGCGCGGCTGGAATGGAAAGATGGCGAACGAAACGTGTTACTTAGGTCGGCAGGCGGGCTGGGGGCTCATTGGACCGGTACTCTGATACAGCAGGGGATAGCCGCTGACCGTCCCCCACCGCCCTGGGATCTTGACTTGAGCGGGGACCATCTCTCGGCGGTTGAACTGATTCATTGGTTGGGGCCGGCGCCTCGAGGATTTCTCGAGCGATTGCTCCCGGGAATAGCCGCAGCCAACGTTATGAGCGCCAATAAAAACGCGGGTGATCAGCCGGTCAACTCTATTCGGGCCCGTGGACACATCGCACTCGAAGAGCTGCAAGTCGCCCCGCTGCATGTGCGAAAACTGCAGGGTAACGTTAAAATTAATGGCCGGATAGTACGCCTCGAAGATGCCGAAGGAGAATTTTATGGAGGCAAGTTGCATGGCTCGTTCGAGGGGGATTTGAATGCGCTGCCGGAGTATCGTGTGAACGCGACGATCGAGCGCGTGAATCTTTCGGCGTTGGTCGGGGCCACAACGACACTCCGCGAGCGGTTCGGTGGATTCGCTTCGGGCAGAATACACTTGACGGCGCGCGGAATGGACCGCGAAGAGCTTGCAAAATCGCTAAAAGGCAACGGTGAATTTATTGGATGGGGAACCCAAGTTCGCGGCTTGGATTTGAAAGCCGCGATGGCAGCAAGAACATTTCACACCGGTACCGCCCAGTGGCCCTCGGCCGAAGGGACGTTTGCGATCAATGCCAGGGAGATTCGGATTACCGACCTTCGCCTAAAAGATGGCTCCACGGATATGTTTGCGGAGGGCACAATTGATTTTTCTCATGCCCTCGACTTACAAGTGCGGGCACCGGGGCCGGCGAGCGGATTAGGGATGAGGCCGGCGCGCTCGGTGCACCTGACGGGGACGCTCGAAGCCCCGCGATTGGAGAGGGTCATCCCCAAGGTCGAGGCTAAACCCGCGAGTAATTAGTCGTGTGGCAGCGAAAGATTTATTCTTGAAACGGGTAAGGAGAGTGGCAATGCGGCGTTTCGCTTTGTTTATTGGATTGTGGGTGATCATCAGCAGTGCACTTGCGGCGGATGGGCCATTTACTCTCGAGCAAGCGATGAGCGCTCCGTTTCCTTCAGATCTAGTGGCCGCGCCGAAAGGCAATCGCATCGCATGGTCACTCGATGCTCAGGGACGCCGAAACATTTGGGTCGCCGAAGGCCCGCAATTTACGCCGCGCCAACTCACCACGTACGACGAGGACGATGGACAGGAAGTCGGCGAGCTCAGTTTTTCTCCCGATGCAAACACAATTGTATATGTGCGTGGCGGAAATAAGAACGGTGCGGGATTCGTGCCCAATCCCACCAGCAATCCCGCCGGAGTGGAGCAGGCCATATGGGTGGTGAGCTGGGGAGGAGGTGCGCCCAGAAGAATTGATACCGGCGATTCGCCGCAAATTTCGCCGCGCGGCAGCGGGGTGGCATATGTGAAAGATGGCCAGATCTGGCTGGCGGGTCTCGACGGAGTTGCTAAGCCTGAACATGTGATGGCTCGCGGCCGCAACTCCGAACCGCAATGGTCACCCAATGGGAGCGCGCTGGCCTTTGTCTCCGAGCGGGGCGACCACAGCTTTATCGCCATTTACGATGCGGTGAGCAAAACGCTGCGGTACGTGGCTCCTTCAACCGATGAGGATCGGTTTCCCAAGTGGTCGCCTGACAGTCGGCAAATTGCTTTTGTCCGACGCCCGGCGGAAACGCGGGATAGCCCCGAGGGTTTTTTTCTGGGTCCCGACCGGCCACAGCCTTGGGAAATTATCGTTGCGGACACAACCTCGGGCCATGCGCGAAAACTCTGGGAAAGCGCGGCAACATTCGAAGGCTCGCTTCCGAGGATGGCAGGTGCTGGTGTCATTCGTTGGGCTGCTAACGAGTCAATTGTGTTTGCGTCGGAACACGATGGCTGGCAGCACCTCTATGTCATTCCATCTACGAGTGGCACGCCAAGATTGCTGACGCCCGGAGAATGCGAGTACGAACACGCAACGATGACACCGGACCTGAGCACCGTTGTGTACTCGGCAAACTGTGGCGATATAGACAGGCGTCACTTGTGGCAAGTTTCCGTAAAGGGTGGCATGCCTGAGGAGTTGACCGCGGGTGAAGGGATTGAATGGAGTCCTGTCGTAACCGCGGACGACGCGACAATTGCATATCTTTCTTCTGATGCCCGCCGGCCGGCAATGCCAACCGTGCGGGGATTTCATTTGAAGGGCAACGGACAAGTCATCACGACGGGATTGCTGCCCGGTGATTTCCCCGCAGACAAACTTGTCGCGCCTCGACAGGTCATGTTGCAGGCTGCGGACGGATTAACAATCCATGGACAGCTGTTTTTGCCGAGGGAAATGAAGCCGGGAGTTAAACTGCCGGCGGTGGTGTTTATGCACGGTGGCCCGATGCGCCAAATGCTGCTCGGTTGGCACAACATGTACTACTACTCAAACGCATACGCCATGAATCAATATTTGGCCAGCCGAGGTTACATCGTGCTCGCTGTGAATTACCGCAGCGGTATTTCCTATGGCCGGGCGTTTCGTGAGGCTAAAGGCCGTGCAGGTCGCGGCGCCACGGAATATCAAGATATCGTGGCTGCCGGATTGTACTTGCGAGGCCGAAACGATGTCGATCCAACGCGTATAGGGTTGTGGGGCGGCAGCTACGGCGGTTTCCTGACGGCGATGGGACTCGCGAGGAATTCGGATATGTTTGCTGCGGGGGTGGACCTGCATGGCGTGCATGACTGGTCGAACGACGACGTACGCCAGCAAAAGAATCTGTCGGCGGATGATCTCAAATTGGCGAGGGAATCTTCGCCGATTACCTCAGTCGAGAAGTGGCGGTCGCCGGTGCTTTTCATTCATGGAGACGACGACCGCAACGTAGACTTTACGCAGACGGTCGATTTGATCGCACGGCTGCGAAAGCGAAATGTTGAACTCGAGCAACTAGTCTTCCCCGATGAGATACATGATTTCCTAATGCATCGCTCCTGGCTTGCAGCGTATCACGCTGCGGCGGATTTTTTTGACCGCCACCTAAAGGTCCAGACAGGGACGCGTGCGAAGCTAGGACCGCGCTAGGATTGGCGTGACAAGACAAGTTATGGGCCGTGGCCCCGGCAATCGTTCATGATGGTTCTTGGCGCGCTAAAATTGAATGGCACCCCTTCCATGAAACGCCTGTTGTTTTTCCTCGGTTTCATCGCGCTTTTAGATAGCTCACAGGCTCAGGCCCCTCGCGGGGCGGGTGTTCGAGGCGGGAAGCAAACCGAGCGTGCGGAGACCGTACAGCTATATCCTAAATTCACGCTCGGACAAACTCTCTATTACCAACTAGATTTTCGCAGCCGGCTGGGTGGAAGCACCGTAGGGATCATTGCTGACCCTCAGGCGCTCAAGGAAGTAGACGTGTCGCTGAGCGCGCTGATCCGATTGGATGTGCTCCGCGTCAAAGATCCAGCAGCGGCAAGCCTGCGGCCCACCGTTCGTTTGCGAACGACTTACACCAAGGTCGCGGTGACGACGCGAGCGGATGTGCCGGATCCGCTAGTCGAAACGCTACGTGAGCAGCTTCAAAAGCTCGAACAGCAATCGGTGGAGTTCACGATTGAATCGAACGGCAAAGTGACCGACGTAAACGGGCTTGAGCAGGTTTTCCCCGAACAGATCAAAGCGATGCACGAATGGATCTCGCAAATCGGATTTGCCGCATCGCTTCCGGACAAAGGAATAAGAATAGGCCAGAAATGGGAGGTAGAGTTGCCGATGAATGGAGCCATTCCTCTCGCGGGATTCGTTTGGCATGAGGAAGCTACGTACTTGCGGGACGAACCTTGCTATGCCGCAAGGCTGCCTAGTCCGGACCAATCGGGGGCTTCGCAAGCCGAGCAGTGCGCGGTAATCCTTTCAGCGCTTACACTCGGCGAGAGCAAAAAACATAAAGATAGAACCCCCGAGGAATTCCGTAAAAAGAATTTGCAAACCGCCGGGGCTGTGAATGGCAAAGGGGAAAGCCTCACGTATATCTCATTGCAAAACGGCCAGGTGGTGAGCGTAACCCAAACAAGCGGTCAAGAAATGGATGTAGCCATTACCTCACTTTCGCTCGGGTCAAGCCTTCGCTACACCGGACGCGTTGAAACGCAATCGCAGCTTTCCCTAGTAGAAGGCCCAGTCGCTCCTTCAAAATAGTGAGCTTTGTCATTGCGGTATACTGGAACATAGCGCTAAGGTGCTATGTTGCAGGAGAGTTGCACAACGACAAGCAACGCGTCAGGTATGAACGAGCGTTTAAGACGCAACATGGACTTCAAACTTAATAGCACTTACGAACCTCGCGGCGACCAGCCCGAAGCAATCGGGCAGCTCGTGCGCGGTTTAGACAGTGGCGAGAAGCATCAGGTCTTGCTCGGCGTGACCGGCTCGGGGAAGACGTTTACAATGGCGAAAGTGATCGCGGCCGCTAACCGCCCCGCGGTCGTGCTGGCTCATAATAAGACCCTCGCGGCGCAGCTTTATCATGAATTTAAGGGCTTCTTTCCGCAAAATGCTGTCGAATATTTCGTCAGCTACTATGATTTTTATCAGCCCGAAGCTTATCTGCCATCATCGGATACCTACATCGAAAAAGAATCCACGATCAACGATGAGTTAGACAAGCTGCGAATGAGCGCAACCCGATCGCTGTTTGAAAGGCGCGATGTAGTCATTGTGGCGTCGGTCTCCTGCATTTATGGATTAGGCTCGCCGGAGGCGTATTACGGGATGCTGGTGATGCTGGAAAAGGGCCAAAGCATCGCGCGCGAGGCGCTGCTGCGGAGACTGGTGGATATTCAGTACGAACGCAGCGAAGATTTGCGCCGCGGAACCTTTCGCGTACGCGGGGACATGATCGAACTTTATCCGCCGTATGAAGATAACGCGTACCGTATCGAGATGTGGGGTGATCAGATTGATGCGTTGCGGCAAATGGATCCGTTGACCGGTGAAGTGCGCAGCGGTGCTGAAAATCTTTCGCGCCTCCCTGTCTATCCGAAGACTCACTACGTAATGCCAGCTGCTCAAAAGGAAAGAGCCATTGGGACAATCCTTGAAGAACTCGACTGGTGGGCGCCACAGGTCGAGAAGCAGGGCAAATATGTTGAGGCTCAACGCGTAACCCAGCGAACGCTCTTCGACATCGAAATGATGCGGACGGTTGGCTATTGTCACGGAATTGAAAATTATTCGCGGCATCTTTCCGGCAGATTACCGGGCGAGGCTCCGCCCACGCTGCTTGATTACGTGCCGCAGGATTTTCTATTATTTGTGGACGAATCTCATCAGACGATTCCGCAGCTACATGGGATGTATCACGGTGACCGCTCGCGCAAGCAAACGCTTGTGAATTACGGCTTCCGAATGCCCTCGGCTATGGATAACCGGCCTTTGACGTTTGAGGAGTTTGAGCATCGCACGAATCAGGTCATTTATGTTTCGGCTACGCCAGGTCCATACGAACTCACCAAGTCAGGCGGCGTTTTTGTCGAGCAGGTCATTCGGCCGACTGGATTGATTGACCCTGACGTCGAAGTGCGTCCGGTGAAAGGCCAAGTAGATGACTTGCTGGAGGAAATCCGGGTGCGCGCGCAGCGGAACGAGCGCGTGCTGGTTACGACACTCACAAAACGCATGGCAGAAGATCTGTCTGAGTATTTTGCGGAAGTTGCAGTGCGATGCCGCTACCTTCATTCCGAGATTGAAACGCTCGAGCGTGTGCGCATTCTTCGCGACCTACGGCGTGGTGAGTTCGACGTGCTTATTGGCATCAATTTGCTGCGTGAGGGGCTTGATCTGCCTGAAGTTTCGCTCGTGGCGATTCTGGACGCCGACAAGGAAGGATATCTTCGAAGCGCCACCGCGCTTATCCAGACCATGGGGCGCTGTGCTCGGCACATTTCGGGTAAGGCAATTCTTTATGCGGACGTGCATACCGGTTCAATGAATAAGGCGATAGAAGAGACGAATCGGCGTCGCGCCAAGCAGCTAGCATACAACCACGAAAATAACATCACACCGCAATCGATCATCAAGTCCGTGGATATGGGATTGGCAGCGATCGTAGAAGCTGACTACATCACGGTTCCAGCCGAGGACTCAGAGTTGGACAGCCTGACGACCAATATATCGAGCGAAGCGCAATTACGGGACGCGGTGGTGCAGCTCGAGGCGCAGATGCGCGAGGCGGCGAAAAAATTTGAGTTCGAACGCGCGGCGCAATTACGCGACCGAGTCAAGGCTTTGAAGCAGCGCGACCTGAATGCCATTTTTGCGGCCGAGCCGAGTCCTGCCCCTTAACGGTTCTGCAGCCACCAATCGTTCGAACCTATCGATCAAACTCGTCCACGACGCAGTTCTTCAAGCGGATAGAAAGTGCCGCGCCAGATGATACCTCGCAGCCAAAGTGTCACGGCCATCGAACGCAAAAGCATATAGGAAAAAATAACCGCGCCCAATGGGTGCGTGAGACCGTAAAGGGGCGAAACTCGCATCGCTATTGCCACACCGGAATGGAAACACACCGCGATGACTGTGGAGACGACGGCAAGGGTAAAGCTGACACCGTGCGTGAAAAACAGAGCGACGAACGGTGTGATACTGACCGAAACGAGAGTTAACAATTGTACGATGACCATGAGGGGGTTGAACCCTGAAGCGGCGAAGAAATTCTTGGTCACCCCGCGCACTAGATTTCCCAGGCCCGCGTGCCAGCGCACGCTGACGGCCTCGGGAGCCACCGCCACGCCAGAACGGAAGCCGCTGAGCTTCACGATTTTGCCCAGCTTCATGTCGTCCACAACTTCCACCGCTAGTCGACGATGGGTCCCGCTGGCCTCGTAAGCGGTGCGGCGGAGCAGCTGAAATGCTCCTATGCCGAGGTAGCGGCGCGAGCGCGGGTCGCTAACTCGGTAAGGATCGGTCGCCAAATAAAAGCCCAGCCCGAGGAACGTGATGCTCACTGTTTCCCAGAATCCGACCATTTCAACTTGGCCGAGTAGAGTCAGGTGGTCCCAACCGTGCATCCTGGCGAGGGAAATGGAGCGCCTAAGAATATCTGATGAAAAGCGCGCGTCAGCGTCGGTGAAAACCAGCCATTCTCCACTAGATTGCTCCCACGCTTTCTGCAACCCGTGAGGTTTGCCGAGCCAGCCCGGGGGCAATTGGGAGATGTGAATCACGCGGAGGCGAGGGTGGATACGGGCAAGCTCCTCGAGGATGCGACCGGTGCTGTCCACCGAGCGATCGTCGACCGCGATGATTTCATAGCACGGGTAATCGAGGGCGAGCAGCGTGGCGATAGCCCTCGAAAGTTTTTCTTCTTCATCGCGTGCGGTGAAGAGTATGGAGATAAAGGGACATTCATCGTCGAGCGCGGGCGAAATATCGCGCAGCCAAGGCAGATGTAGGGCTCCCCAAGCTGTTCGTAAACCGTAAAAAAACCAAACGAGCGCAGCCAGTGAGAGCAGGATGATCGAGAAAATATACACTCAGTCTTATTGTCAAATACGTGGAACACGATATGCTATCACACTGGATGAGCCCAACTGTTGCTATCGTCGGGGCTGGCCAGCTGGGATGCGCATTGGGACGACGCCTGCATGAATTAGGTTGGCAGATTGGGTCGGTGGTAACCCGCAACAAGAAAAGCGCCGCTGTGGCAGTTCGCGCAATTGGAGGCGGTCAGCCCCACGCGCGATTAACGAGGCAGGTGGTTGGTGCCGATTTGATTCTGATCGCCACGCCGGATTCGGTCTTGGCTCGCGTAGCAGAAGGGTTGGCGCGAATAGGTGGCGACGAATTGCAAGGTAAAGTGGTCTTGCATACAAGTGGTGCGCTGGACAGACGAGCGTTGTCGCCGCTCGAGCGGCTAGGTGCGGCCACCGGCTCGTTACATCCGATGCAAGCGTTCAGTGAGCACACCGCCCCTCGATTGGATGGGACGATGATGGCAATTGAAGGGACACCGGTGGCGTTACGGCGAGCGAGGCAAATTGCACGAAGTTTGGGCGGAATTCCGATGCGCATTGAAGGACGAAACAAGGCCGCGTATCATGCGGCGGGCGCGTTGGTTGCGTGGCACTCCCTGGCCTTGATCGAGGCGGCAACACGTATGCTGATGTCGCTGAACTTTTCCAGACGTCACACGATGCGGGCCCTACTGCCGCTCCTCCGGGAGACGCTCGATAATTTTGAGAGGCTGGGACCCCGGGTGGCTTGGACCGGGCCGCTCCCGCGCGGGGAATACAACACCATTGCTGCGCATGCCGAAGCAATGAGGAAATACCCGCGCGAATTTCTGGAAACCTATGCCGTGCTCAGCAGACTTGCGATGACATTATTCTCACCGGCCCCGCAGAAAATGCGCACGCGGCTGGCTCGCGCCCTAGCTGAAAAATAATCAATCGAGGAGGGGATTTGGCCAAGCTCCATATTCCAATCGAAAGCATCACTCTAAAGAACGGCCTGCGCGTCGTGATCGCGCCAGAATATACGGCACCTTTCGTAACCGTGGGGGTCTACTACAACATTGGCTTTCGATTGGAGCCTCGCGGGCGCAGTGGTTTTGCGCATCTGTTTGAACACATGATGTTTCAGGGCTCGGAAAACGCCGAAAAGATGATGCACATCAAGCTGATCAATTCGTCAGGTGGCGTCTTGAACGGATCCACGCATTACGACGTGACAAATTATTTTGAAGCTGTGCCATCGAGTGCACTCGAGCGGGTGCTGTGGCTCGAGGCTGATCGCATGCGCGCACTTAAGGTTGATGACGAAAATTTGCGTAATCAGCGTGATGTGGTCAAAGAGGAAGTGCGCGTCAATGTGCTGAATCAGCCCTACGGCGGATTTCCGTGGCTCGATCTGCCGCCTGTCGCGTATCGCAACTGGGCGAATGCGCATAATTTCTATGGGGACTTCAGCGATCTCGATGCGGCGAATCTCGGCGATGTGCAGGCGTTTTTCAAAACCTATTACGCGCCAAACAATGCAGTTTTGCTATTGCTCGGGGACGTCGCGACGCGCCAAGGGTTCGAACTGGCGCGGCGCTACTTCGAAGATATTCCTGCAGGAGCGCCGGCAGCATTTGCGGATTCGACCGAGACCGCGCAGCAGGAAGAGCGGCGCGGCAAGGTCGAGGAAAAGTTCGGCACTCTGCCAGCCTTGGCAATCGGCTATCATGCGCCGTTTAGACGCACCTCTGATTGGCACGCAATGGCCATACTCGATCAGGTTTTGCACGGAGGGCGCGCGGGACGAATGTACCGGAACCTGGTCCTCGAGAAGCAGGTTGCTGTAGACACCGATGGCGGCATTCACTATCCGATGGGAGATATCTTTGACTATAACGGTCCAACCCAAATGGTAACGCGCATCCTGCATAAGCCGGAGGTCTCGTCCGAGCAAACGATTGCCCTGTTTGATGAAATCATTCGTGACGTGCAAGAAAATCGCATCGAAACGGCTGAAATCGAGCCAGTAAAAGTTAAGTTCACATCGGATTATTTTTCGATGCTCGAAGGAGGACGCCACGGTCCAATGCCGCGTTACGGCTTAATGCATTTGTTGGCATGTTTCACGCTCTTCGATAACGAGCCACAGTTGGTCAACACAATTCTGAATGGTTTTCTGGAAGTAACGCCAGCGCAGGTGCAAGCTGTAGCGCAAAAATATATGCAAACCAAACGCCGTGCAGTTGTCATCAGGCAGCCCATGTCCACGGCTGGGGCGCTGCAGGGAGCGGCATAATGGCCAGCGCTCCCAGCCACGAGGCACGCAATGGTCCACCAGCGCTCTCGACGGAGCGCCCGGTTATTTGGCCCAAAAGAAAGCGAGCACGGCTTGGCAACGGTCTTGAGATTGTGCTCGTGGAGTCGCACACATTTCCAAAATTCACTGGCCAGCTGTTTTTTCGCAGTGGAAATGCGGCGGTAGCACATCGCGCCCCGGGGTTGGCGGAGATCACCTCGTCGGTGGTGCGCACGGGAACAACAGCGCGCGTCAGCCGGCAAATTGAAGAAGACTTGCGGCGGATGGGCGCAGATCTCTCGACGAACGCGGGAACGGATACAAGTGCAATTTCATTCGACGGATTGGTTGAATTTTCGAAGCCTCTACTGGCTCTAGTTTCCGAGTTGGCTCAGCAAGCAGCCTTTCCCGAGCAGGAATTTGAGCGCGAAAGGCGGCAGGCGCTCGAAGCGCTGCGAATTGAAAGAACCACCCCAGGATTCTTGGCGGGCGAGCGTCTGCGAAAGGTTCTTTTTGGCGCGCATTCGTACGCGCAGGTTTCTCCAACCGAAGAGCAAGTGCAAGAGTACAAGCGCGAAGACTTGGTTGATGTATACCACGAGTATTACCGGCCCGGGAACGCGCTTTTGGTGATGGTCGGCGATTTCCCCGCCGATGGAATGCTTGAGGATATCGAAACAGCGCTAGGAAAATGGGCCGGAGGCCCGCCTTCTTTTATGCCGTCCGCACAACTTCCACAGCTGCGTGGACGCCGTGTGTATGTCGTGCACCTGCCGGGCTCGGTGCAGACGCAAGTTCTCGTTGGCTGCCACGCAATTACTCGGAAGCATCCCGACTGGCTGCGCCTGGCCCTGACGAATTCCATTTATGGAGGCGCATTCAACTCCCGGTTGGTGATGAATATTCGAGAGCAAAAGGGGTACACGTATAGTCCGCGAAGCACTGCCCACGCGCTGCGAGAGCACGGGTATTTCACAATTCACGCCGCGGTGCGCAACGATGTTGTGGGTGCGACACTCACAGAAATATTTTACGAGATGGACCGGATGCGCTCGCTGCCGGTGCCGCAGGGTGAGCTCAGCGACGCAGCCAATTACTTAAGCGGAGTCTTCTCACTGGGGTTGGGAACTCAAGAAGGGTTGCTTGGCCAGCTTGCGACCGTTTACCTAAACGAACTCGCCGAGGATTACTTGGAGACCTATCGCGAGCGTGTGCGTGCCTTGACCCCGCACGATGTTCTTACAGCGGCCCGAAAATACTTCGATTCTGCAAACGCTCAGATTGTTATCGTCGGCGACGGAAAAGAAGTTGAGGAGCAGGCCGGATTGTTTGGCGAAGTCGAAGTTTATAACGCGCAAGGAAATCGCGAGCGATAGCTGAATTCGGTAAGAACGCAAACTGTGTCTGAATTTGAGACGAAGATGCAACGAACCATCTTAACCCGCGGAATTTTTGTTCGGTTGTGGCTACGTTCGCGGGGGGTATTAACTATCTCCGCTGCAAACCGCCTTCTCCGAAGCGTATCGACACCAACCAAGACCTCAAGAACATGCGCCCTGTCTGACCGCAGGCACTGCGTCCATTACCCGGAGTTCACAAAATCTGGTGCGTGGCTGTTCCTCTCGGCATAGCGAGAGAAACTTGGTCGGCAATCGTAATGCCGTAACCTTCGAGCGCCACGACCTTGCGCGGATGGTTGGTGAGAACGCGAATATCTTTAAGTCCAAGATCGATCAAAATTTGTGCTCCAATTCCACTTTCGTGTTGCACCAAACGTTGGCACCTCAAATCGCGATCCAGCTGACCGCGATTGTGATAAACAATTCGCGGAATGTCACCTGGAAGGCTGCCGGCAGACTCGATGCCGAATCCCCGGCCAGTGTGATGCAGATAAACAAAAACGCCGCGGCCTTCGTTTGCAATAGCCTGCAACGAACCGGCTACAATGTTATGACAGTCACACGCTGCGGAGCCAAACACATCGCCAGTAAGGCAGTGCGAATGAACCCGAACCAGCGGCGGCCGAGTTCCTTCTAGGTTGCCGCAAACCAGAGCAATGTGCTGCTCGTGGTCAACGTCGCTCGAAAAAGCGATCATCCGGAACTCGCCAAAGCGAGTCTGTAAAGGCGTTTCGGCAACTCGTCGGACGTAGCGCTCATGCTGCATGCGGTAGCGAATCAAATCCGCAGTGGTCAGCAGTTTGAGCCCGTGGATGCGGCAAACGTCAGCCAATTGAGGAATGCGCGCCATCGTGCCATCTTCGTTCATGATTTCGCAGATGACCGCGGCGGGCATTAGCCCGGCAATTCGAGCGAGATCGACCGAAGCTTCGGTTTGGCCAGCGCGTACCAGAACACCTCCGCGCCGTGCTCGCAAAGGGAAAATATGGCCGGGACGCGCGAGGTCAGCCGGACGGCTTTGCGGGTCGATGGCCGCGAGAATCGTGGTTGCACGATCAGCTGCGCTAATTCCGGTCGTAATCCCGTAGCGGGCATCAATCGCTTCACAAAACGCGGTGCCGTGGGTTGAGGTATTTACCGCTGACATCAAGGGCAGATTCAGTTCGTCACAGCGTTGCTCGGTGAGAGCGACGCAGACGAGACCCCGTCCGAACTTGGCCATGAAGTTGATGGCCTCGGGTGAAACTTTCTCCGCAGCGATCGCCAGGTCGCCTTCATTCTCGCGGTCCTCGTCATCCACCAGGACAATCATCTTGCCCTGACGAAATTCCTCGGCGGCCTCCTCAACCGTCGCAAATTGTGCTGAGTCGTTTGCCATGGTCAGTTTCTCTTCACGCAGAATAGCAGTAAGCTTCCTGCAACCCAATAGATACTATTGGCAAGTTAATCCGGAAAAAACTAAGGGGCGTCCGTAAAGGACGCCCCTCGGATTGAATCGTTGTCGATTAAGCAGTTTAGTACATGCCGCCCATACCGCCGCCGGGACCACCGTGAGCACCACCGGCCCCCGCAGCCTTCTTGTCATCTTCCTTAATGTCAGCCACCAGAGCTTCGGTGGTAAGCATTAAAGCGGCGACTGACGCTGCATTTTGCAGCGCCAGGCGAGTCACCTTGGCTGGGTCAATCACACCTGCCTTGACCAGGTCGGTGAATTCACCTGTTTCGGCGTTGAAACCGAAGTTGTCGTCTTTAGAATCCCGGACGCGGCCGATAACCACGGCACCTTCGTGCCCGGCATTCTGGGCGATTTGGCGCATGGGTTCTTCGAGCGCGCGCCTTACGATGTTGACACCGATGGCCTCGTCATCCTGCAATTTGAGCTTCTCGAGGACCGCGATGCAACGAAGCAAAGCCGTGCCGCCGCCAGGAACGATGCCTTCCTCGACAGCAGCGCGAGTCGCATGCATGGCATCTTCAACTCGAGCTTTCTTTTCTTTCAGCTCGGTTTCGGTCGCCGCACCGACCTTAATCACCGCCACGCCTCCAACCAGCTTGGCGAGCCGCTCTTGCAGCTTTTCCTTGTCGTAATCCGAAGTGGTTTCCTCGATTTGTGCGCGAATCTGCTTGACGCGGCCTTCAATTTCGCTAACCTTGCCGCCTCCTTCTACGATCGTTGTGTTGTCCTTATCAATCGTAACTTTCTTAGCGCGGCCAAGGTCTTCGAGTTTTACGTTTTCGAGCTTGATGCCCAAATCCTCGGTGATGGCCTTGCCACCGGTGAGAGTGGCAATATCTTCCAGCATAGCCTTGCGGCGGTCGCCGAAGCCGGGGGCCTTGACGGCCGCGCACTGCAGCGTGCCACGGAGTTTATTGACGACGAGGGTTGCGAGTGCCTCGCCTTCAACCTCTTCGGCAATGATCAAAAGAGGCTTGCCGCCCTTGGCGATTTGTTCGAGCAAAGGAAGCAGGTCCTTCATTGAGCTGATCTTTTTCTCGTGGATAAGGATGCGGACATCTTCTAGAACGCATTCCATCCGCTCAGGATCAGTGACGAAATAGGGGGAAAGGTAGCCACGATCGAACTGCATTCCTTCGACCACGTCGAGCGCGGTCTCCATCGTGCGCGATTCCTCGACAGTGATGACTCCATCTTTGCCAACCTTTTTCATGGCGGCGGCAATAATGTCGCCAATCTGTTTGTCGTTATTGGCGCTGATGGTGCCGACTTGTGCGATCATGTCACCCTTCACGTCGCGTGAGAGCTTCTTGATCTCGGCGATGCAAACTTCGACGGCCTTTTCAATACCGCGCTTGAGGGCCATAGGACTGGCTCCGGCCGCCACGGTTTTGACGCCTTCACGAAAGATCGCTTGAGCAAGCACGGTTGCGGTGGTGGTGCCGTCGCCGGCCACATCCGAGGTCTTCGAAGCCACCTCGCGCACCATCTGTGCTCCCATGTTCTCGAGTGGGTCTCGTAGCTCAATTTCTTTCGCTACGGTCACGCCGTCTTTGGTAATTACCGGCGCGCCGAATTTCTTCTCGATTACCGCGTTGCGGCCCTTGGGGCCGAGCGTGATCTTAACGGCGTCGGCGAGGACGTTTACACCACGCAGAATCGCTTGGCGGGAATTTTCACCCGTCACTATTTGTTTTGCCATACGACTTCATCCTCCTCGGTCACGTTGAATTTCGTCTTTCCCACAATGCAGCCCGGCCGCCAGAGCGGCGCGGGGAAAATTTACCTTCTACCGCCAGCGGCCTTCGCGGCACCGCTGAATTTCGCAAGAATTTCGTCCTCACGGAGAATCAGGTATTCGTTGTCTTCGATTTTGATTTCCGTACCACTATACTTGCCGAACAGGATGCGGTCGCCAGCCTTTACATCGAGCGGAACCAGTTCGCCTTTTTCGCGCTTGCCGGAACCGACGGCGATGACCTCGCCTTCCTGCGGTTTTTCTTTAGCCGTATCAGGGATGATGATCCCACCCTTTACGGATTCTTTCTCCTCGATCCGCTTGATTAGAACGCGGTCGTGTAGGGGAGTGATATTGACGGCCATCTTGACTTATCCTCCATAACGAATCAGGAATTGAGTTTCTGAGGCGCGCACGGTGCGTTAGCACTCCTCGTACGCGAGTGCTAATATAGCACGCGGAGACACCAAGTCAAGGATTTTTACGGCAATTCCACCACGTTCTCTGTAAACTCCACGGCTCCCCGACCTCCTACTAAGTCGTTGTAAACAAATGTGATATTTGAACTGTCGGGATTATATTGCACTTGGTTATTGTCCTGCGATAGTAGATGACTATAGAATTCGATTGAATTCCGCAACAATGTCCAGCCTCTTCTACCTGCGACTATTCGGTTTTACGGCAGGTACGCTCCTGCAGCTGTTTTGGATCGTACTCATTCTCGGCTATCGCCGGCGTAGGAACCTGGAGCGCGTGCTTTTCTTTCTTGCCCTGGCACTGTTCCTTTTCTATTCCGGCTCGCTGCTCGCCTTGAACGCCCAGATCTATTACCAGGAGCCGTCCCCTGCCTTGCTCTCGGTGTCGCTGACCCTGATTGCATCCGGTTTGTGTTTTCTGCCACCGTTGATCGTTCACATTCACGCTGTCTATTTGCGCGCGGTGGAAGGCCAGGGGGCACGGGCGTGGCTGAGGTGGATGGTTGTAGCTGCGTATATCCCGGTACCCTATTTTGCAGTCCTGATCATTCCCCAGCTTTTTCGACAGGCGCAGTCAGCACTATTGTGGCCGGGCCACAGCTTAGGAGGTTTGTACGGCGCATGGCTCGCTGGCGCGATGCTTGTCGGAGTTTATTTTGAGGGCCGGTTTGCGCGGCAGACCGAAATTGCCATCGAACGAAGCTTTCACCGAGCGATCCAAATTTTTTTCGGGATTGCGGCACCTTTTGTTGTTTACGCCTATGCCGTCGCAGCACCCTGGCCTGAGCCCCAGGCCGTCGCGTTTGGCACCGTGCTCATGCTGGCATCGCTGTTACCCAGTGCCCTGCTGTCATACTTTGTGCTGCGTTACAACTTCCTGCAAATCGGCCGGCAGCACAATCTAGTGTACGCGGTTTCGTCTGCCTTTCTTGCACTCTTGTATCTGGGAGCGGTGCGACGAGTCAGTGTCTGGCTCGAACCTCTGCTACCGCCCGAAGCCACCGCGGCGATCCTTCTCTTCACCCTGGTGATCTTTTTCGAACCATTGCAGCGACGCGTGTCCAAGTTACTCCGCGACCTTTTCCAAATGGAAGTCGACCGGTTGCAGAGACTTTTGGGACAGATACAGCAGGAAGCGAGGAATGGGGGTCTTGCGCGACTCATCCTACGCACCGAAGGGCGGCTCCAAGAAGAATTTGGACTGGCAGGGGTGCGCTTGCATCTGAACGACGAACCGAATCCCTCGAAGGGGCCACCGACCGCGAACGAGACTCCACGCTCGGCAGCATCATTCCCGGCGCAAACATTTCTCTTAAAGGAAGGTGGCCGCAAAATTGGCATCCTCGAAGTCACTCCACACGGCACCATGCTTTCCGGGGAAACCCGCGGCGCGCTGGAATTTCTCGCCGAACAGTTACCGGCGGTACTCGATTTGTGCCGCCTGATCGAACAAAAGGTCGCGTTGGAACGGGAGTTGTCCGAGCGAGAACGCATGGCGCTGGTTGGACAAATGGCCTCCAGCATCTCGCACAATTTGAAAAATCCGCTTAGCTCAATGAAGACGATCCTCCAAGTGCAGCTTGAGAATACCGCTCTCCCAAGTGATTTGAGAAAGGATTGCAACCTGATTGTGGCAGAGATTGATCGCCTCGCTGGCAAGTTAGGACAGCTGTTGCGTTTCAGCAAGCCTGCGTTGCGGTCCGGGGATGCAAATCAAACCGTGGCGGTGCGGGCGGTAACCGAACAGGTGGCCGACCTGATAGGACGCGAAGCCGAGCGCAGAAGCGTAACCCTGGAATTGGATGTCGCCGGAGCGGATTGCGAGGTGCGAGGGAACGAAGAAGCGCTCAGCGACGTGCTCACAAATTTGTTCGTGAATGCGATTGAGGCGCTGGGTGCGGGTGGACGAGTTCGGGTGTGGTTTGCGCGGCAGAATCGCTTTTTACAAATTTTGATTGAAGATGATGGTCCGGGTATCCCGGTGGACTTGCAAAAGAAAATCTTTGAGCCTTTCTTTACGACCAAGTCGCAAGGGACGGGGCTGGGGCTGGCCATCGTTGCCCGCCGAGTATCCGAGATGGGCGGCGAGATTACTTGGCGCAGCCCCGTGAGCAACGGACGGGGAACGCAGTTTGCTGTGGCGCTGCCCATCGCGGAGCACCATCCAATCTTGAAAAGGACACCGCTGGGGTAAAGGAAAAAGGGTGCATGCCGATGAAAACTGTGCTGATTGTGGACGACGAGACCACGGCGCGATACGGATTGCGGCGCGCCCTCGAGCATAAATACCGAATCGCCGAGGCCGATACCGTTGCTGCGGCGCGTGACGCGGTCGTACGTGAACGTCCCGATGTGATCTTACTCGATGTCGTCATGCCGGACGAGGATGGCCTAAGCTTGCTGCGATGGATGCGCGAGCAGGGACATGAGCAGCCAGTCCTGATGGTATCGGCGCTCGATACCGCGCGTACCGCAGTTGACGCATTAAACCAGGGCGCAGCCGATTATCTGGTGAAAGGTTTCGACATCGATGAACTACGCAAGCGTGTCGCGAATCTGGTGAAGCTGGTCGAGTTAGAGCAGGAGAACGAGCGGCTTCGACATCGCCTGGTCACCGAAGGACAGTTTGGGCAAATGCTTGGTAAAAGCGCGGCAATGCGTCGCGTGTTTGAGCTGGCTGATCGGGTATCGCCCACCGACACCACCGTACTGATTCTTGGAGAAAGCGGCACGGGTAAGGATCTACTTGCGCAGGAGATTCACAATCGCTCGACACGTGCTGAGCGACCAATGGTTGCCGTCAACTGCGCGGCGCTGCCAGAAAACTTGATCGAGTCGGAGCTGTTTGGATATGAAAAAGGGGCATTTACGGGCGCTGCGCAGTTGAAGAAAGGCAAATTCGAGCTGGCTTCGACCGGGACCCTTTTTCTTGACGAAATTGGGGATATGAATGCGGTCACCCAGGCAAAAGTTCTGCGCGCGCTGGAAAATCGTACCGTAGAGCGACTCGGTGGAACACAAGCAATTGCCATAGACGTGCGCGTGATAAGCGCCACGCATCGAAATCTGCCAGCAGAAATCTCCACGGGCCGATTTCGTGAAGACTTATATTACCGGTTGCGCGTGGTTGAGATTGAGATGCCGTCGCTCCGCGCGCATAAGGAAGATATCCCGTTGCTCGCGGATACGTTTTTGCGACAACTGGCGGTGCGCCACAATCGGAAGGCGCGGCTCACGCACGAAGCGATGGCCACGCTGGAACGGTATGCTTGGCCGGGAAATATCAGGGAGCTCAAGAATGTCCTGGAACGCAGCATGGTGCTGGCGAGCGGCGAAGAGATAGCAATGGCGGATTTGCCTGAAGACATCGTTAGCGGACACCGACCCTCCTTCAGCCCAGCCTCTAAAGGTGCGGACATCGGTTTGTCTGAGCCTGATTTTCGAGAAGCGAAGCGCAAATTTGAAGTGGCCTATCTGACCCGCAAACTCGAAGAAAATCGTTGGAACGTTTCCCGCACCGCCGGACTGGTTGGTTTACACCGGCAAAGTCTGCAGGAGAAATTGCGCGAGCTGGGAATTCAACGTCCGGGCAAAGCGCCAGTGGAGACGCTATAGGCGGGACGAGAAGCGAATCTAGCCGCGGAGAATCGCATGGTCTCGCGTATCACCCCCGCCTGTATCCACCTTCACGCTAGCGGCAGCTCCCGACCGTGGGGTCGGCAAGACAATCACGGAGCCGGAGATCGTGCGCGTGAAATGTGTCCTGAAGACCGAATCGATTGTGTTTGATTCCGACGGGCGGCTATTCAAGAATAGGAACGCTATGACTATTGCAAAGGTCCAAGCGGTATGAAAAACGAAATAGGTGTGACCGAGCAAAACGCAGCAAACCTGACCGAGCATTACATCGAATTTCAGAATGTATCCAAAGCGTTCGACGAGCGCCGCGTACTCGATGACGTTAGTTTTTTTGTGACCCAGGGGAAAACACTGGTGATTATGGGCCGCAGCGGCGTGGGCAAATCGGTTTCCTTAAAGCACATTCTCGGATTTCTTAAGCCCGATGCCGGGCGAGTCATTGTCGCGGGTGAGGACATTACCGATTGGCAAGAGGAGCAGCTGGCAGAGGTTCGGCGCAAAGTGACCATGGTGTTCCAGTCGGGCGCTTTGTTTGATTCCCGAACGGTTGCCGAAAATATTTCTTTCCCCTTGGAGGCGCGCGAGGAATTGACTGCCGAACAGATTGAAGCTCGCGTAAATGATCTCGCCGAGATGCTGGAAGTTACAGAAGTTCTGGACAAATTGCCGGCGGAGATTGCTACCGGTACCAAGCGTGCTGTGGCTATTGCCCGGGCGCTTGCGCAGGATCCCGAGGCAATTCTTTACGACGAACCCACGACAATGGTAGACCCCCTGATGGCGGCGCACACCGGCGACCTGATTCTGAAACTCAAGGAAAAATTTCACAAAACCTCGGTGGTAGTGACGCACGACACGCATCTCGCCAAGAAACTCGCAGACCGAATCGTTTTTCTGCAAGATGGCCGGGTCGGATTTTTCGGAACGTGGGCGGAGTTTGAGTCTTCCACAGAACCCTTCCTCCGTAATTTTCGCCTTCAGGATGAGCTCATCCCAGCGCTGGATGTGACCACGTGAACACATTCGCCCCTCCGGCGGGCGACCCGCGCCAGCAGCTTCGCCGCGTGATGGGTTTCTGGGATGTGCTGCTGTTCAATATTGCCACCGTATTGGGTCCGCGCTGGATTGCCGCGGCCGCCCACAACGGAACCTCTTCCATAAGCCTCTGGATTCTCGCAGCAGTGGGATTTTTTGTTCCTACCGCGTTGGTTATCGTTGAACTATCAACCCGATTTCCCGAGGAAGGCGGCCTGTACGTTTGGTCCAAGGAAGCCTTCGGCGACTTCCACGGTTTCGTCGCCGGATGGACCTACTGGATCTACACAATTTTTTATTTTCCTGGGCTGCTTCTGGCCAGTACATCGATGAGCGCATACATCGGCGGAGCGAGGGCAGCGCACTTGGCGCAAAACAGAGCTTTCCTTTTGCTTGGTTCTTTGGTCTTGCTCTTGGTAGCAGTAGGTCTGAACATCATAGGACTCAATGTTGGCAAATGGCTGCAGAATGCCGGAGGCGTGGCGACGTATATTCCGTTGCTTATTTTGACTGCTCTTGGGTTGACGCTGTGGCACAAGCATGGACCGGTGACGCATTTTACGTGGGCCAACATTCTGCCTCATTGGAATTGGGACACCGTGAATTTCTGGTCACAAATTGCGTTTGCCTTTACCGGACTCGAACTCGCCTCGGCGATGAGCGGAGAAATCAAGAATCCAAAGCGCACACTCCCCAGAGCCATCTTGGCTTCCGGAGCGCTGATTGCCATTATCTATATTGCTGGTACCCTCGCCGTCTTGGCCCTGATCCCGGCCGCACAGGTGAATCCGCAGAGTGGGGTGTTTCAAGCAATTACCGTCGGTTCAACGGCGTTACGTATCGGAATGGTTGGAGTATTCGCGGCGATACTAGTGTCGGTAGGCAATGCCGGCGGCGTGGGGAGTACGGTGGCGGGTATTGCACGCGTCCCGTTTGTAGTTGGCATCGACAGATATCTTCCGGCAGCCTTCGGGAAAATTCATCCGCGCTGGAAGACGCCATACATTTCAATCCTAGTGCAAGGCGGCCTATCCGCAATCGTTTTGTTGCTGAGTCAATTCAAGGAAACGGAAAGTGGCGCATATCAAGTCTTGGTTGACGCGGCAATTATTCTCTATTTTATTCCATTCCTTTACATGTATGCAGCCGCGATCAAGCTCGCGGCACGCAAAGACCGCGCTGCCGATGGCCAGGCCGTCTTGATTCCAGGTGGAAAGCCTGGCGTCTGGATCGCCGGCGGTCTGGGCTTTTTGGTAGTGACCGGGGGCATCGTATTGTCGTTGGTTCCGCCTGGCGATTCCACCAATAAGCTGCTGTTTGAGACCAAGCTCATTGCCGGGACTTTATTTGCGATCCTTATCGGACTCGCCCTGTATTACCGCGGAGTTGCGCAGAAGAAGAAATCGTCATCTGCATAACCTAGCCATGGATTGTCTTGGCCCCCCTTAAAAACCTTCGCGTGCCAAGCGCTCCAGAGACAGACGACTCTTGACCGGTGCGCGCTCCTGTTGCAATAAGCGCTCGATATATTTCGATAGAATATCGCATTCAAGATTTACGGCATCGCCGGAGGTGCGATGGCGCAGGTTGGTATGCGCAAAGGTATAGGGAATGATGGCCAATTCCGCGACGCCCTCGCGCCACCCAGCGATCGTGAGGCTGATGCCGTCGATCGCGATGGAACCTTTCATCGCGATGTACCGAGCGAGCTCATCGGGGACACGCACAGCCAGCCACCAAGTTTCTCCTTCAGGCTTGAGATGAACAACCCGCCCAATGCCGTCCACGTGACCCTGCACAAAATGCCCTCCCAATTCCTTCCCAGCAGTGAGCGGACGTTCAAGATTTACCGTTGATCCGGCGCGAAGCTCAGCGAAGGAGGTACAACGCAGAGTTTCGCCGCTGAGGTCGGCGCTAAACGATTCAGCATCACGCTCCACAACGGTAAGGCAACACCCGCTGACCGCAATGCTGCCCGAGATGGCCAGCCCAGAAGCAATAACCCCCTTCGCAGTAATGGTTACGCGGCCGCCTTGCGAGGTGTGCTCGAGCGATTTGATAATGCCAATTTGCTCAATGATTCCCGTAAACATCGCGAAGAGTTCCTCCCACGGCGACATCCGGGCCGAAGCGTTGCACGGTGAGATTCTGCAATGTTGGCAACGTCACCGGTTTTCTTCGCGAGAAGCGCGCGAAGGGAGCCTGCGCGTTTCCGGCAAGTTGTGGCGCATAGAACAAGAGCATTCGGTCGACCAGGCCGGCGGAAAGCGCAGCGCCGTTCAATTCGCTTCCAGCTTCGAGAAGCACGCTAAGAATATCGCGCCTACCTAATTCATCGAGAACTCTTTTGAAATCGGGGCGTCCGCCGCGAGTGCGAACATTGATGACTTCAACGCCTGCTTTTTGGAGCGCGCGCGCCCGCGAACCCGTGACTGGCTGCGTTGTCACGACCAGCAAATCATCGTCGGCAGTTTTTATCACCTTGCATTTGAGGGGTATCCGCAAGCGAGAATCGAGAATCACGCGCAGGAGTTTTCTGCGGCGCAGCAAGCCGCTGCGATCGGTCAGGAGCGGATCGTCGGCCAATACCGTGCCGATGCCGGTCAAAAGGGCGTCGGAGGCATGACGCATGCGGTGAACTTCCGCTCGCGATTCCTCAGAAGTGATCCATGCGCGTTCTCCGTTGGCCGACCTATGCGACCGATTGTGGGCAAGCTGCCCATTTAGGGTCATCGCCGATTTGAGCGTAACCAATGGGCGCCTATACTTGATCCAACACGCAAAGGCTTCATTCAATCGCTTCGCTTCGGCTTCACACGCTCCCGTTTCCACGGCAACCCCGGCAGCCCGAAGCTGCGCAAAGCCGCGCCCAGCCACCGCAGGGTTGGGGTCCGCCATGGGAGCAACGACTCGACTGATTTTCGCGCGCACAAGCGCCTCGGTGCACGGTCCGGTACGCCCGGTGATGCAACATGGTTCAAGATTAACGTATAGCGTTGCCCCCGCCGCGTTCGCAGCCGTTTGCCCGGTACTTTTCAATGCAACGATTTCTGCGTGGTCGCGCCATTGGTATTGATGAAATCCCTCGCCGATAATCTTATTATCTTTCACAAGAACGGCACCGACCATGGGGTTCGGACTAACCAAGCCAATGCCTTTGCGCGCCAATTCCAGAACGCGCTTCAGGTATTGAGTATCTTGATTGAGCATGAAGTCGTGCGAAGATCAGTCAAACAGAGAATTGACAAACGTGGCCGCGTCAAAAGGCACCAGATCCCCGATTTGCTCCCCGGTTCCTATGAAGCGAATCGGCAGTCCGAGTTCGCGCGCAATGGCCACGACGATGCCCCCCTTGGCTGTCCCCTCGAGCTTAGTGAGAATAATGCCAGTAACGCCGACGGAGTTTGTAAACTGACGAGCCTGGCTGAGTCCATTTTGTCCGGTGGTCGCGTCCATCACCAGAAGTACATCGTGAGGGGCCCCGGAAACAAGTTTCGCCGCAGTGCGTTTCATTTTTTCGAGTTCGGCCATCAAATTGGATTTTGTGTGCAGACGCCCCGCCGTGTCCACAATGACGGCATCAATCGAGCGTGCGCGGCCTGCAGATAGGGCGTCGTAAACGACGGCTGCCGGATCAGCTCCCGGCTTCTGCTTAATAACCTCAATGCCGTTACGACGCGCCCAGACGTCGAGTTGCTCGACGGCCGCGGCGCGAAAAGTGTCTGCGGCGCAAAGAATTACAGTACGCCCTTCCTGCCGGAGCAGGTTCGCAAGCTTCCCGATGCTCGTGGTTTTTCCGGTGCCGTTGACTCCAACCACAAAAATAACTCGTGGAGCGGCCGCCTCGGCAGCCGGTTTTTCTGCACCATTGCGGGAAGCCGAGCGGCCGTCTGTAGACATGCCCGAGGCGGTGCTCAAAATATTGATAAGCTGGCTCTTAATCTCTTGCTTTAACTGCGTGGGGTCGGAAAGCGCGTGACGCTCGACTTTTTCCTTCACCGCCTCGAGGATCTCCCGCGTAGTGCGCACACCCAGATCAGCCGAGAGAAGAGCGGTCTCCAGCTTGGCGAATAGAGCGGGGTCAATTTGCCGCTCGCCCCGAAAGATTTCTTCGACACGTGCGGACAGCTCGGAGCGCGTCTTCCCTACCGATTCCTTGAGTTTTTCAAGAAGCGTGGGTTCGGGTTTTCCAAAAAGTGTAATCATCGAATGAACGTAATTGAATGCATGTCCCTTGACCAACGTCGCGACAAACGCTACCGGTTTATTCTAGCAGAAGACTCCTGGCCGGGCCGGTTGCAACAGTGAAGGCATTGGTATCCGAGCTTTCGTTGTCTTTCCGAACGCCGGAACCCGCCGCATTTCTCTTCAGGTCATGCGCGAAGCCGTGGCGTCGGCCACAACTGACCGTATGCGTTTTTATTTTCTCGGGCCTGCGTGGTTCGAATAGAGGTTGGTCTGACGGTGGGGGCTTCGCTCGCTATATTGGAAATGACCAATCAGACGGGAACTTCGACGGCCGTTAAATGCAGCTTGCCTGAATTCACGGTTCGCTCAAGCGCATCGACAACGTCAGGATCGAACTTTGTTCCTACCAACGCCCGGATTTTTCCGATAGCGTAAGCGATCTCCATCGCCGATTGATACGGGCGATTGGTTGTCATAGCATCGAGAGTGTCAGCCACCGCGATGATGCGGGCCATGATCGGAATTTGTGGACCCTTCAGGCCGTACGGATAGCCTCGACCGTCCAAATGCTCGTGATGTAGTTCGATGCCAGGAAGCATTTCTTTCAGTTGTGCGACCGGACGCATAATATTGGCGCCCTTAATGGTGTGTTGCTTCATGATATCGAATTCCTCGGGGGTCAACGCACCCGGTTTTTTAAGGACCCGGTCATCCACGCCAATTTTGCCGACGTCATGCAGCAGTGCCGCGATACGCATGCGGTCCAGGTCCTCCGGCGAGAAGCCCAGCTCCTGGCCAATGAGTTGCGAATATTTTGCGACTCGGCCGGAATGGCCGCGCGTGTACGGATCCTTCTCGTCAATTGCCGCGGCGAGCATGCGGATGGATCCCAGGAAGAGCTCGCGATTTTCTTCCGCAGCTTCTTTCAGGCGCTCGATGTTCTCTTCGATGTCGCCGGCCATTTTGTTGAAGGTTTCGGCAAGGTCGCTGATTTCAGCAGCGCCGTGCACACTTGCGCGCTGGTGGTATTCACCGCGGCTGATGGCCCGCGTGGATTCCGCCAGGCCACGAATCGGAGTGCTGATGCCTACGGCAAAAAAGTAGCCTAGGATCAGAGCGCACAGAGTGGCGACGAGAACGAAGGTGAGCGCTTGGGTATTGAGTTCCTTGACGCCCGCGTCTTCACGTGCTTCGTCGAGACTCCGCTGCGCGATCACCGCCCAGTTGACCTCGGGCAAGGTGCTATAAGTCCCAATCATTTCAATGGCGCGATTGTTGTCCTTTACTATGAATCTTTTCGTTTCGGTGGTGCGCAGCATCTGTGGAAGTAAACTGATGTCTTTAATGATGGGGGAATTCACATCGCTGCCGGGAGGGAAGTTTCGCGTGTCCTGATGTGCCACGACGTGGCCATTGTGATCTACGATGAACACCGAGCGTCCGTGAACGCTTGTCTCCTGCAGGCGGCGCAGAATGGAGTCAAGCGATACGACTGCTGCGAGCATGCCGGTAAATTGGTCGTCCACTGTAAGGGGCACGGCAATCACGAAGGCCGGACGGTTATCCGGCGCGAGCGCTAGAGGGTCGCTGCTAAAACTGCGGAACTTTTTCGGCTGGCCGCAAATAGCGAACGCCCGTTGCAGCGCTTTCCCTACGAAAGGATCCTGCTCGGGGTGAAAATTACCCTGTGAAGCCGTGGTGCCTTTGGCCGACCGGCCCACTGCGGTCAAATAAAGAATACTCGGGTTGCTGGCGACGAAGTTTTCAAGCAGGCGCGTAACTTTTGGCTCTCGCGTGGAATCGCCTACGTCTTGAATCAAGTCGGCAAGGGCCATAATCTGCCGCTGCGCCAGCAATTGTTCGGTTAGATTGGATTCAAAAAGCTGGATTTCTTGTGCCAGGGAGCGGGTTAATTCGCTCTGTTGAACTCTCTCGGTGGAAACAAGTTTTGACTGGCTCAGTTGGAGAACTTGGCGATGGTAAAGCGCAATGGGAAGAACGCTGACGAGCAAAAGGGCGCCCAACACCATCCACAGAATGCGGAGACGTCCAGCAAGCGCGCGTTTGAGGGGATCAAGCCACACAGATCAGACTTCAATTCTAGGAAACGTTCTACAAATGTGGAAGAACAGAGAACAGTGGCGTTAGCCGATACGCCAATGGCAAGCCCGCCGCACTGCGGCCCTGCTCTCCTTAAGTCGCGAAGGGCGGTGCTCGTTGCGGCGTTAGAACAAAGCGCTGGAGGCAGGTATGAAGGATTCATTCCTGGCGGAGTGGCCGCTCCATCATCTCGCGAATCGCGTCGCCAGGTGCTCGACCCCCGCGAAGCACAGCATTCACTTGCTCAGTGATAGGCATTTCAACTCCAGCTGCGTGCGCTAACTCCAGCGCGGCAGCGGTGGTACTTACGCCCTCAGCTACCATCCGCATGTTTGCGAGTATCTCCGCAAGGCTTCGACCTTTACCCAACTCAATGCCTACAGCGCGGTTGCGGCTTAGCTCGCCTGTGCAGGTCAGGACCAGATCGCCCATACCGGCCAGCCCGGGGAGGGTTTCCAATCGTCCGCCTGCAGCAACAGCGAGGCGGGTGATTTCGGCGAGCCCTCGGGTGATAAGTGCAGCCAGGGCGTTGGCTCCCAAGCCAAGCCCGTGACATATGCCGGCGGCCAGCGCGATTACGTTTTTCAGGGCCCCGCCGAGCTCCACGCCCACAAGGTCGTTATTACTGTAAAGGCGGAACGTTGGTCCGGAGAATTCTTCCCGTATAGCCGCTGCCAAGTCCGGGTCCGATGACGCAATGACTACCGCCGTAGGATCTCCTCGGGCGACCTCATTGGCAAACGAAGGGCCGGAAAGGGCGGCAACGCGTGGAAGGAAGCGTTGTGTCACGACCTGAGCGATGACTTCGCTCATGCGCGCGTGCGAGCCGGGCTCTAGGCCCTTGGTGGCGCTTACGAATACCATAGTGCTAGTACTGTAAGGAAGCATCTCGGAATACACGGTGCGTGCGTGGGCTGCCGGAACGACGCCAAGAATGATGTCAGCACCAGTGCATGCTGTTCGCATATCGTGAGTGATTCCAATTTCCGCGGGAAGTTCGAAGCCGGGTAGATACGCGTCGTTCCGGCGAGTCTGCCGCAATCGTTCACAGAGCCCATGATCATGTACCCAAAGCGTGAACGTATGGCGCGCACGGCTGCGCGAGAGAACCAGCGCAAGCGCCGTGCCCCAGCTTCCGCCGCCGAGAATCGCGATCCTCTTCATGGGTCATGAATCGTGCCGAAATCCTAGGCGGGTTTCCGTGCCGTTGATGAGCCGCTCGATATTCTTGCGGTGACGAAAAATGATCACCACAGCGGCGAACGCGACCCCGATCGAGACGAGGTGCGGTGGCGCGAGGCCCGGCGCATAGAGCAGGTACACCAACAGAGGCAGCGAGGCTGCCGCCGAAATCGACGCCAGCGAAACGTAGCGCCAGAATAGGAACACGAGCAGAAACACCAGTCCCGCGACGACAACGGCCGTGGGGCAAATGAGCAAGAAAGCGCCCGCCGCGGTGGCCACTCCTTTGCCGCCGCGAAAGCCAAGCCATAGGGGGAAAATGTGACCCGCAATAGCTGCGAGTGCGGCAATCGCCATCCACTCAACATTCTCGTTTGAATAGTGTGCTACAAGCCACACTGCGAAATATCCTTTCGCAACGTCCAGCAAAAGCGTCACTACCCCGGCGCCAACCCCGATAACCCGGGTAACGTTCGCGGCTCCAATGTTGCCGCTGCCTGCTGATCGGATATCGCCGCCTCCACGAAACTTGGTGATCAACAGCCCAAATGGAATTGTCCCCAGCAGATAAGCCAGCAGGCAGAGCAAAGAACCGGTGATTAGATCAGGATAGGTCATAAACGCTCGATTTTACACGTAAGCGATTTCACAGGGAACCGAAGCCAAAAGTAGCCAGACGTGTGTACTCGGCGCGGTCACGCTTTAGTTGACTCTGATAGAGGTGAAATTCGCCGGTAGACATTGAACCGAATTCGCGTGATGCCAGACCGGTGAGAATGTTCCCGAAGGACTTGTGGATTGTCGTCTCCTTGAAACGAGCCAGAGTCAAATGAGGACGAAATATGCGTTCGCCACGCGGAATTCCTAAGGGTTCGAGGCGCCTTTCAATCTCCGCAGCAAGCACAGCTAGATTCGGTGACGATTGAATGCCCGCCCAAAGCACCCGAGGACGTCGCACGTTGGGAAAACAGCCGACGCCTCGAAAATTCATCTCGACGAAACCCTGTGAGCGTACGGTCGAAAGGCTTTTTTCTATTTGTTCAACCCTATCGACTTCGATATGGCCGATGAATTTCAGCGTGATGTGCATCGCCTCAGGTCGTATCCAGCGAGCACCCGGCGCGGCGTCGGAAAGCTCAGCAATTAGCTCGGCGACATGGCAACGCACGTCTTCGGTAAGATCCATTGCCACGAAGATGCGCAACGCCCGCTAGCCCTTTGCCGCCTTCGAGTTTTGCCCGGTGTAGAGAAAATGGCGTCGAAGCATATCCAACGCAAACTGTGACGCTTGCCAGCGAATACGTTCCCGGTCGCCGGTTAGCCGCAGAGCGCGATCACGCGTACCGTTGCCGTGGGCCAGCGCGATATGTACTGTGCCCACGGGTTTTTCTTCGGAGCCGCCCGCTGGACCGGCAACTCCGGTTACACCGACTCCGAGTTCACTGCCAACGCGGCGTCGAATGCCTTCGGCCAATGCGATTGCAACCTCGGCGCTGACGGCGCCTTTCGCTGCGATAAGCTGCGGAGAAACATCTGCCCACGCGGCCTTCAACTCGTTGCTGTAGCACACCACTCCCCCAAGAAAATAACTCGAGCTGCCTGCAACGCTTGTTAGCCGTTCGGCGATCAACCCCCCGGTACAGCTTTCTGCGACAGCGACGTTGGCATGGCTTAACTGAAGCGCCCTTGCCACTACTTCATCCAGCGTTTCACCCTCCAGCGAGAAAATGTTTTCGCCCAGGGCGAGCTGGAAACCCTCAACAATTTCGCGCAAAAGCTTCTCCGTGGCCGCCGGATCCGCGGACCAGGCACGCAAGTGGACCTGAATTTCGCCTGGCGAGGCGAGAATGGTGGTGTGAACTTCCTTCTTGTATCGTTGATAGATGGGCAAGATGCGCTGCTCAAGATCGGATTCGCCCATGCCGACAACGCGCAGCTCTCGGTGAAACAATCGTAGCGGGTTTTTAACGCGCGCAAGCCGCGGTTCGACTTCCTGAGTGAACATCGCCGTTAGCTCGCCGGGGGGGCCGGGAAGCAGAATGACGATGGAACCGTTGGTTTCGAGCCAAAGCCCGGGCGCGGTGCCTTTTGGATTAGCAAGCACCGTGGCACCCTCGGGTACCATTGCCTGGCGCACATTCACTTCGGGCATGTTGCGGCCAATCTTACGGAAACGCGCTTCAATCTCGTGAAGAATGGCGTCGTTGCGAATAAGATTTCTACCAAGAAGCTCAGCGACCGTTTCACGCGTTAGATCGTCTTCGGTAGGCCCCAACCCCCCGATGGAAATGACTAAGTCTACGCGCTCCAGAGCGTCGTGGAATGCGTCGTGAACTTGCGGCCCAACGTCGCCTACGATCGTTTTGCGAACGATCTCGATGCCCAGGCGGTTGAGCTTCTCGGTGAGGAATAAAGAATTTGTATCGAGCCGGTCCGGAGTCAGCAGCTCCGAACCAACAGCAATAATCTCGGCCTTCATTGTTGCGGTGATCCAGTGAGCGGGAGACCCACGACGTCCCAGTCTAACGTGAAGAGCGCATTGGTGGTCGCAAGCACCGCGCGACTGGTTGGAAGCAGTGCGAGACCCACCAGCCCCGAGCCACTCAACGTTAGTTCCGCTCGACCCTCCGGCGAGATCCGAACCACTCCGCGCCGCCCATTAATCGAAGCAGCAACAAACAGATTGCCGGAGCGATCAAACGCGATTCCCTGTGGCCTGCCGAGCCCACGAAAATACGTCGTGACATCGCCGCCCTGGGTGATCCGATAGACCCGGTCAAAACTCGAAGTAGTGGGGCCAGTAACGAAGAGATCCCCCGACGGGTGAAACGCCAAATGGTACGCGGCTATGGAAGGTTCAAGCGTGGCAAATACAAAGATTTCTCGGTCTGGCCCGATCTTGAAAATGGTTCCGCTGCGATCGCCCACATACAGATTCCCGGCGTGATCAAACGCCAGCCCGGTGGCCACGCCCATCCCTTCCACCCACAGCTGCGAGCGTCCGTCCGGAGTGACTCGGTATACAGTCCCATCGTGGCGGCAAGAAACGTACAATACTCCCGAATGATCCACGGCAAGTCCGGTGGGATTTGTTAGCTCCGTGACGTACGGCTTGACCGTATAATTTGCGGTAATTTTGTAAAGCGAAACCGGAACCTTCTCCCCGCGCTGGCCGCTAAACGTTACGTAGATATTTCCTTCCGCATCGACCGCAGGGTTGGCCACAGGATGAAGATTGTCCGCAATCTGCGTACCCAGAGAAATAGGGAAGGGTGTGCTCTCAGAACGCACGGTGGCAACACGAAGCAAACCCTGCAACGCGCCATCGGGCACGCGGGCAATCAGAAAGTTATCAGCGGACACCAGCAGAGCGCCCTCGACTTCGCCGAAGCGCACGCGAGGTCGCGCGTTAGTGCGTGATTGAAACCCGCTCCCGTGAATTTCAACTTCGCCGCCGGGTATAACGGCGGAAGGTACAACACGCTCGATGCGTGGTATGCCGTTGGCGCTCGGAGTCAGTCCTAGAGGCATTAGAGGCCCAGCAACCTGAACAACCACAGAGCCATCGCAGCGTAGATGGCTGCTATCCAGTCATCCACCATAATACCCCATCCACCGTTTAAGGACTCTGCTTGCCGCGCCGGAAACGGCTTCCAAATATCGAACGCCCGAAAAAGTATAAAGCCCGCCACCAAATATTTCCAGTTCAGCGCCCGTTCGAGTCCCCAAAAAGTGGTTAACTGGCTTGCGCGTCCATTGGTTTGCAGTGCAATGAATACTGCGTTTAGAAGAAATGTAAGCGACTGTCCTGAAATCTCGTCAATCACAACGATTTGCGGGTCATGTACATTCAGGAACCGGGCGACGCGGCCCGCGACAAAAACTCCTAGGACAGCGACAACAATGTTTGCGAGCAGCAAAGGCGAGAGCAAGAAGGCGACGATCGTAGGACCCCTGGGAAGCATGGCCACGGTGTCGGAGTGGCGGATAATCGCGAGCAACAACACCCAAAGTTGTGTGGCGTACAGAGTGACCCCGACGCCCAGCAGGGAACCCCAGGTGCCTGGGCCCTTTGCAATGTAGCCGAGCCCAAAGCCGGTAGCCAGTAACAAGGCGATGCGCGGTTTGCGACCTGACCGAGCATTGGCGGGTGAGTCAGGATTCGGGTTCATCGGTGTTAAATTCAGATTTCTCGGATGCCGGTTCTTCGACAGCCTGCTCCGAAATGACGTAGCGCTCGCTCGCCCAGTTTCCCAGATCGAGCAGTCGGCAGCGGTCGCTGCAAAAAGGAAAGTCGGGATCCTTCTCCGATTCGGTGGTCCGGTTACAAATAGGGCAGCGATGAATCATGAGCCTATTTTGCGTTGTGCGCGGCTTTCGTTCAAGCGCACGAAAGCGATTGGGCTTCTCCTTGAATTTGGGGCGCGATGCATAGATGGCAACGCGTCCCAATCGACTTGTGGTATTTGCCGAACCGCCGCGTCTAGAATGTCCTTTTCGCATTGAGTCTTCATCCAGGAGCTTTCATGAGCCGTGTTCGGCGCAAACCTCAGCATGCACCCATAGTCGGTTACCGCGATCCAGTTTTCATGGAAAGCAATACTGCCCGGCCATTGCGCATTCTCAGTGAGTACCTGCAACCCCTCGTTCAACTCCGCAAGGAAGGCATCGGCGACACCATCGTGATGTTTGGATCCGCGCGGATTCATTCGCGTGAGCACGCGCAAGACCGGCTGCAATCTTTGAAAAAACTGAACATTGGCCGCTTTTCGCCGCAACAGAAATTACGTCACCGCGCGGGCTTGCGCGATGCTCGTTCGCGTCTCGAGATGTCCCGGTATTACGAAGAGGCTCGCGAGCTTTCACGGCGCCTCACTTCCTGGGCGATGACCCTGGGTACTCATCCTCACCGCTTTGTTGTTTGTTCCGGTGGTGGCCCTGGCATCATGGAAGCGGCCAATCGCGGAGCCGACGATGCTGGCGGCAAATCGATTGGACTCTCCATCGAACTGCCGCACGAGCAGTTTGCCAACGCATATATCAGCCCCGAGCTCAGTTTCAATTTTCATTACTTCTTTATGCGGAAGCTGTGGTTCGCTCAACTGGCCAAAGCCCTGATCGTTTTCCCCGGTGGTTTCGGTACCATGGATGAGTTGTGCGAAATGCTCACCCTGCTGCAGACCGGCAAGCTCCCACGCAACAATTTGATCTTGATTTACGGCCGGCGGTACTGGGATGAAGTTCTTAACTGGCGCGCCATGGTTCGCTGGGGCACGATTGACCAAGAAGAATACGGCATGTTGCAATTCGCGGACACTGTAGATCAAGCGTTTGCTCGCATCCGCGAAGGCCTGGAAAAATACCACATGAAATTAGACCACGATTTGCAAGAATACTGATTCGCGGGAATAACGCGCTAACGAGCTTTCGCTTCGAGCGAACAAAGGGATGCTTTGACGCTATCATCCACAAAACGTATGTTGCGTCTCGCGTGTTGAGAAATCCTCTCCCTCTAGGGGCACACGAAGAAAACAGGCAGCGCTAAGTAAGAATCCGTAGAGGTGCACCGGTGGAAATGCGTTGGACGGGCGAAGCCGTAGGCAAAGATGGCTCAATCCAGGCAGCCGAACGGGGAGAATCAGTCTCGACACGGGAATTCGTCGCACAGATCTCAACGACCCGGCCGATAAGATCGTAAGCACTGGCCTTCTCGATTTCCACGCGGACTATGTCGCCGCATTTCGCAGTTGCGCCTGACGCAGTTTCAGTATCAGTAAGAAACAGCTTGCCATCAATCTCAGGCGCCATTCCTTCCAGGCGGGCTTCCCATACCAGTTCGTTATCCTTCGATGGCCCTTCCACAAGCGCCAGCAAAACCTTACCGACATGCCCGCGAAGTTTGTGCTGCGAGATTTTCTTTTGAATGGCCATCAGGCGATTGCGCCGTGCAGCGATCTCGTCTCCGTTTACTTTATCTTCGAGCGCGAAACTTGCCGCGTTATCAACGTCCGAATATTCAAATACGCCCATCCAATCAAATTTCGCTGCGCGGACAAAATCGCAGAGTTCTTCGAAATCTGCTTCGGTTTCACCTGGAAAACCCACAATGAAAGATGTGCGCAGGAAGATGCCCGGAATCGTAGAGCGAATCCTCTCTAGGAACTTCAGGAAAGCATCGCCGCTCGAGCCGCGCTTCATCCGCGATAATACGTTTCGGCTGGCATGCTGCAGGGGCATGTCCATATAGTTTGCGAGGCGCGGGTGCGCGGCAATCGTCTCCAGCAGCCGGGGGGTCACTCGATTCGGATAACAATAGAGAAAACGCACCCACAGCAAATCTTCGATCCGCGCCATCCGCTCCAGCAAAAGCGCAAGACCATCGCGCAAACCCAGATCTTCGCCGTAGGAAGTTGTGTCCTGGCCGATCAGCGTGACCTCGCGAACACCGGCACTTGCCAGTTGTTCCGCCTCGCGCACCACAGATTCAAACCGGCGGCTCCGAAACTTTCCGCGAAGTTGCGGGATGATGCAAAAGCTGCAGGGATGATCACAACCCTCGGCAATCTTGATGTAGGCTGCGTGTCGCGGAGTGGTAACAAACCGCGGCGTGAAGTCATGGTACAAAAATGCCGGCGGCTCGCTCGGCAGTATGCGCAACTCGCCCTGCACGGCTTGCAGGATTCGCTCCACTTCCCCAGTGCCGACAACCGCATCCACCTCTGGAATTTGCTCCAGGATTTGCGCGCGATAGCGCTCCACCAGGCATCCAGCCACAATTAGCTTCCGAGCAGAACCGAACGTTTTGTATTCCGCCATTTCGAGAATCGTGTCAACGGATTCTTTTTGAGCAGACTCGATGAAGCTGCACGTGTTCACGACAAGAACTTCCGCATCAGCCGCGTTCGCCGTCATCTGGTAGCCACTGCGTGCCAGAATCCCCATCATCACTTCGCTATCCACAAGGTTCTTGGGGCAGCCCAGGCTGACAAAACCGACTTTGGTGTGTTCAGGAGGCATTTTGCAGAATCGTCAAACCATCAAGTCTATCACATCCACGGCACAGCGCTTCCCGCGTCCTCTTACCGCACTTTGCGACGACTCAGCCATTCCGAGCGAAGGGGCACGATTTTGCTGTTGTGCGCGAAACGCACGTGCCCCTCTCTACCACGTTCGTGGCTTTCAGGACGTTTCGAAGTCAGGTATTTGTCTTCGATTTCTCCTTCCCACTCCTCCTTCCCACTAGCCTTGCAAGAAGTGCCGCAGGCGATGAGTCTCTGTGCACTTCGCGCAATCTTCCGGGTGGCATTTGAAATGGGAAAGCCCGACAGTTGCGTCAGATGCGGCCGCATCGAATCTGACAAACTTGGCAGATCGCCAATGCGCAAGAGAAATGAGGTGAGAGTAATTTGCCGGAACGTGACTGCGTGGCGTGAATCGGGGAGGCGCTCAAATTGCGCCGCATTTACATCGAGTTCGAAAACTTCGCGAAGATGCCGCGCCAGCTCCGCTCGGCCATTCCGCCGGACGGGTACGGAAGGGAAACGCCACATGTTCGAGAACAGGGCCGAAATTTCACGATCTGGCGTGCCTTTATTCATACCGGCAATTTTCGATCCAGCGCGTACCAACCCGTTCGTTGCCAATCCGCTCTTCACCAATAAGGTCCGGCCCCGCAAATCAAGAAGCACGGCAGCCGCAATTTTAATTTTCAAAGGAGCCGGCTTCGTGCGCTTCAAAGGAACTTTGTCAGTGATATTGAGCTTGCGAGCCATACACCATTTTGCAAGCGGGCATTGCTCGCAGCTCGGCAAGCGCGGCGTGCAGACCGTCGCTCCAAGCTCCATCATTGCTTGATTCCAGGCTCCGGGCGTTTGGTCCGCTACCAGCGCATCAGCGCGCTGCTGCAGCGCTCTCCAGTGCCCGGGGGTGCGCAAATCGCCGCGCATTGCGTCTAGCCGCGCGAGAACGCGTGCGACATTGCCGTCAAGCACGGCCATCGGCTGACTGTACGCGATGCTCAGTACGGCTGCCGCGGTGTACGGGCCGACACCTGGGAGTGATAAGGCCGAGGCATGCTGACGCGGAAATTCGCCACCGTGCTGGGCAACGATCTCTTGCGCAGCTCGCTGAAGATTTCGAGCGCGGCGGTAATAGCCAAGGCCTGCCCACAAGCGGAGCACCTCCTCAGCCGGAGCATTCGCGAGTTCCTGCACTGTCGGAAACCGCCCGATGAATCGCTCGAAATACGGCACAGCTACCGCAACACGCGTTTGCTGCAGCATGATTTCCGAGATCCAAGTGGCGTAAGCATTTCGCAGGCGACGCCACGGCAGATCTCTTTTGCGCTTATCAAACCAGACCAGTAGCCCGTGTCGAAACTGCGCCAGCTGAGCTGGGGAGAATTTCACAGTTCGCTGATTCTGTCATACCACCGCGCGCAATCCAATCGACGCTCTTGCCTTTCATGCGCGAAGCGTAGGTCGCGTCCCGAGGAGTCCCTCGGCACTTTTTCCCTTTCCTTCGCACCCTCCAAGGTTGCGCGCGGGGTATATGGCTCGCCGGAGCGAGCAGGCTTGCCCTAGCCGGCCGGTCCCAATGTCGCCCCCTCGGTTGAAAAACTACTGCGCTTCTGCCAGAATTCAAAACCGTGGGCGATTAGCTCAGCTGGTTAGAGCGCTCCCCTCACACGGGAGAGGTCAAAGGTTCAAGTCCTTTATCGCCCACCATTTTTCTGTTCATGCACGTCGGCTGCGCGCGATACCCTTGTTGTTAAATCTCAAATGCCAACTTTCCTTCGAACACTCGAGTTTCTCTCCCTGAGCGTCTGGCTTGGAAGCATCGTTTTTTTGAGCTTTATCGTGGCGCCCGCTGCATTTTCTGCTGCTAGCCGTGACCAAGCCGGAGCGATGGTGGGGCTGGTGCTGGCTCGGATGCACTGGATGGGCATAGCTGCGGGATTTCTGTTTCTGGGAGCTCGCATAATTCGTTTCAAATCGCTCGGTGCGCTGGCAACACCGGTAGCCCTAACAGTAATTGTAATGATACTGCTCACGCTTGCCTCGCAACTAGGTGTAAGCAGCAAGATGGCCATGTTGCGCAACACTATGGGCTCAATTGACGCCACACCACTTGAGAGCCCGTTGCGCACAGAGTTCCAGAGCCTGCATCGGCGTTCAGTAATCATCGAAATCAGCGTGCTCGCCGCCGGTATTGCCACTCTCGTGTGGCTTGTTCGCGAAAACACTCTCTAAATAGATCCGCAACTGCAGTACGCGCTGCTGCTAAATGGCGAAGAACTCAAGCGATGCTCGCGCAAGGCTCATGGCGTGCGTGTGTTAGTATGGCCAGATTATGCAGACGGGAATTATCGGTCTACCGCAAGTTGGCAAGACCACATTGCTCAAGATTCTGACCAAGGCCAACGTTGAAACCAAAACGTCGCAAACGGCTACTCATGTTGGTGTCGCAAAAGTCCGCGAGCCGCGGCTCGACCAGCTTGCCGAGCTTTATCACCCGAAAAAACTAACGTATGCAACCGTGCAATACGTGGACGTCAGCGGGATGCAGAAGGACCGCGCGCGTGACGCTACGGTACTTGCCCCGTTGCGGGAAGTGGATGCGCTGGCTCACGTCGTGCGGATTTTTGAAAATCCCGCCGTGCCGCATGCCAGCGGGAGCGTTGACCCTTTGCGGGATGTCATCAACCTTGATCTCGAGCTGATGCTTGCAGATCTCGACCAGATTTCCCGACGCATCGAGCGCGTCGAGAAAGATCTCAAAAAGAAGAAAGATCCGTCGTCTGAAATGGAACTTGCTCTGCTCCATCGGTGCCGCATCGCAATCGAAGCGGAAACTCCGCTGCGCGAACTCGAATTCAAACCGGAAGAGAAAAAGGTAATGACCGGTTTCATGTTCCTCACGCTGCGGCCGATGCTGTACGTTCTAAACCTTGGAGACAATGAAGCCGCGGACATTGAGACTGCGATTACGCGGCACAAATTGCAATCGCTGGCGACAAAGCCGGGTACCGCAGTCGTCCCGATTTGCGGGCGGCTGGAAGCGGAGCTGGTCGACTTGGATGAGAAAGAGGCGGCCGAGCTTATTTCTTCTTATGGATTCAAAGAATCAGGGCTCGACCGCTTGATTCACGCGACGTACAAACTGCTTGGCCTGACTTCGTTTTTTACTGCGGGCGAACCTGAAGTTCGCGCTTGGACGATTCGCGAAGGCACAACAGCGGTGCAGGCGGCTGGCGAGATTCATTCCGACATCGAAAAAGGTTTTATAAGGGCCGAGGTTGTGCGCTGGGACGATCTGCTAAGTGCCGGAAGCCTAGCGGCAGCCCGTGAACGAGCGGCCGTCCGCCTGGAAGGAAAGGATTACGTTGTGCAAGAAGGCGATGTGATCTTGTTCCGTCATAGCGGCTAAGAATTTGCGATGAACGACTCCATCAACACGCGAACTTTCGTTGCAGTAGCACTCGGACTGACAGCCGCCGCAGCAAATGTCCTCGGCGGTTATATTTTGGTTCGTGGAAACTGGTCGAAGGTGTACTTGAAATATTTTCTCGCGCTGGGCGCCGGATTCATGCTGGCCACCGCTTTTGTCGAGATACTGCCCGAATCGTTGCGCCTTACAGGTGAGCCAGCATTTCTTTTTGTCCTGGCTGGATATTTCCTCGTTCATTTGTTCGAGCACACATTTGCCCCCCATTTTCATTTCGGCGAAGAGACCCACCATGATGCGTTAAGCCACGGTCACGCGGGTTTCACTGCGTTGCTTGGTTTGACGATTCACACATTTTTTGACGGCGTGGCTATCGCCGCGGGTTTTCTGGTTTCTAGCTGGCTCGGCGGAGTCATCTTCGTCGCGATTATTCTCCATAAGCTCCCCGAAGGATTCACAGTGGCGTCGCTGATGCTTGCGAGCGGACAAAGCAGGCGCGTTGCGCTGCTCGCTTCAGTGGCGCTCGGCACGGCAACCCTGGCGGGTGTGCTCCTAACGAATGTTCTCCGCGGTCAATTGGGCTATGCGTTGCCGCTTTCCGCCGGGGTTACGATTTACGTTGCTGCGTCAGACTTGATTCCGGAAGTCAATCGCGAGCCGAGCACCGGAATGGCGTTGGTTGTTTTTGTAGGTGTCGCAATCTTGCTGGGCCTGCATCACTGCTTTCGTGTTTGAGCAAATCGACCGAGGCATAGATTTCGCCCAGTTCGCCTGGAGAGAATTCGATTGTCAACCCGCTGGCGTGCGCTCCAGCATCGAAATTTCCGGCTCTTTTTCTTCGGGCAACTCGCTTCGCTGATTGGCACCTGGATGCAATCGGCGGCGCAGTTGTGGCTGGTATACCGATTGAAGGGCTCCCCAGTTGTGCTCGGTTTGTTCGGATTTGCCAACCAGATTCCCATTTTTTTTCTTGCGCCGCTGGGTGGGGTTGTTGCCGATACGCGTAACCGGCACACGACGCTTATCTGGACGCAAGCCTCAGCCATGGTGCTTGCCTTTGTGCTCGCCGGACTGACGTTGTCAGGATTGGTCCAAGTATGGCATTTGATTCTCATTGCGTTCCTAGTTGGAGTGGTAAATGCTTTCGATATTCCCATTCGTCAAGCTTTCCTGAACGATATGGTTGCCAAGGACGATTTGATGAATGCGATTGCTCTAAATTCGTCGATATTTCACGGTGGTCGCGTCGTTGGGCCGGCGATTGCCGGGTTCGCAATTGCGGCTATCGGCGAAGGCTGGTGCTTCTTCCTCAATGGGATGAGTTTTCTAGCCGTGATCGCAGCTTTGGTTGCCATGCGCATCCCGCCTCATGCGAGTGCCAAGCAACAAGACGCGTCCTTGAAGAATTTGCTCGAAGGCTTTAACTATGCTGTGGGCGATCCACCGGTCCGCTCCGTGTTATTGCTGATAGGCCTGGTCAGCTTGGTGGCTCTCCCTTACACGGTCCTGCTGCCAATATTTGCAAATACTATTTTGCAAGGCGGTTCTCGCGGTTTCGGAATATTGCTGAGCGCTTCCGGCATCGGCGCTCTAACGGGGGCTTTGTACTTTGCGGGCCGGCAGGTTTACACCGGACTCGCGCGCTGGATTGCAGTAGCCGCCGCTATCTGTGGCGTTTCACTGGCGGCATTTTCTCAATCGCGCATCTTCTGGCTGTCCTGTGTCCTTCTACTGATTGCCGGCTTTAGCGTGACAGTGCAAATGGCGGCGTCCAACACAGTCATTCAGCATCGGGTGCCCGATGCGCTCCGCGGACGGGTGATGGCCATTTACGCGATGATGTTTATGGGCATGTACCCAGTTGGGGCGCTTCTGGCCGGCGCGATCGCAAAGCGCTTTGGGGCACCGACTACGGTCGGCGTTGGCGGAATCTTGTGCGTCGCTGCAGCGGCTGTTTTCGTACTGCTGGTGTTGCTGCCAATCGAGCGCGGACGGGAACAAGAAATCGGCCAGACCGGAAGATAAGCCTGGTCGAAGAGCACCTTCTGTTTGCACTTCATGCAAAGTCGATAGCGCGCTTTTCGTTTAGCCTCTCCAGGTAGTCGAGAACGTCCTCCTCGACCTTTTCGGGCTTTGCACGGGCATAGAGTTTCTGCATCGCAGCGATGATTTCGGCAACCGTGTGTTTACCGTCGCAGCGCTCGATGATTTGCAGGCTCGGGCCCAGAAGGGGCAGAGGGCGTTCGGGCGTGGTCAGCATCGTTTTTTGGCCGGGTGCTTGAGTTAGGCGGCATCCTGGAGCGAGACGCGGACGCGCAGTGAGAACAGGACGCATCAGTACACCCTTCAGATAGTTCCGTTGCTTGGACCCTGCCTTGTCGCACCTTAGCACACGACTGAAGCAGTGATCTCTGTTTAGTAAACGCTGGACTATGCGTCGAGCGAGCCCGATGCAGGTACACCATTACTTGTGGCTCGATTGCGGATCGCCAAGAGGGTTCGATACCGGCTGTACACTTTTGCACAGTAAAAAGTTTTTAATGATCGCGTATTTCGCTTGACAAGTCAAAAAGTGACGGTAATATCGTGGCACAAAGTGGGGATAAGTGGTTGAAAGTGTCATATTGTGGTGAGCCGGGCGACACGTAGTAGGGGTTTTTCAGGTCCAGAATGCTTCGCGGCAACTACCCAGCGCGGGTCGACGACAAGGGCAGGCTCAAGATTCCTGCGACCTATCTGGAGGAGCTCAAGCAACATGGCGGTCAATTCTACATCACCAGCACCACAGGCGAGTCGGCGATTATCTACCCAATGCATATCTGGAATGAAGTTGAAGAGAAGCTGGCGAAAATTTCCTCGCACAATCGGGCCAAGAAGAAGTTTTTAGCGAGAACCAACTATTTCGGGCAGGTGATCGAACTCGATGGACAGGGAAGGGTTCTACTGCCAACGGTGCTGCGGGAAGCGGCGCAAATGAAAGGTGAGGTTGCCGTGCTAGGGAACCTAACTCACCTGGAAGTCTGGAACCAGGGCCGCTACCTGGAGAATTTGAAAAACAATCCGCTGACCGAAGATGATGAAAAGGATCTGGAAAGCCTGGGAATTTAGGGAAACAGGGTGTGAATGTTCCGCATACACCGGTACTGCTCGAGGAAGTGCTGCACTGGTTGGAGATTAAACCCGATGGGACCTATATCGATGCGACGGTTGGAGCAGGGGGGCACGCGGCGGAGATTGCGCGGCGGCTAACGACGGGGCGACTCATCGGACTGGACCGTGACGCGCAGGCATTGCGGCTGGCGCGCGAGCGGCTGAAAGAGTTCGAAGCGAGGGTGACGCTGGTGCACGCGGAGTTCTCCAAGATCGATGAAGTGACAAAGACGCTCGGTTTACCACAAGCCGATGGCGTGCTGGCCGATCTGGGCGTATCGAGCATGCAGCTCGACGCGGGCGGGCGTGGCTTTTCGTTCCGCGAAGCGGGACCGCTGGACATGCGCATGAACACCGAGAACCAAGCAACGGCGGACGAAATTGTGAACCAGTGGCCGGAGAAAGAACTGGCCAATCTGCTCTATCGCCAAGCTGAAGAGCATGATTCACGCAGAATCGCCAGGAGCATCATGCGTGCGCGGCCGATACGCGACACCGCACACCTGGCAACGGTTGTGGCAGGGGCCCGCAGGCACAGGGGAAGGCAGAGACTGCATCCCGCGACAAAAACGTTTCTGGCGCTGCGGATTGCGGTGAATCGAGAGATGGAGGAACTCGGGCAGTTTCTTTCGCGGACCCCCGCCACAATTTCTTCTGGAGGACGCTGGGTGGTGCTGAGCTATCACTCACTGGAAGACCGGCTGGTGAAACACACCCTTCTTGATTGGCAAAAGGCCGGAGTACTGAAGGTGCTGACAAAAAAAGTGATCCAGCCGGCAGAGGCGGAAATTCAGCAAAACGTACGCGCTCGGAGCGCGAAATTGCGGGCCGCCGAGAAAGTGAGCTCATGAAATGACCCGGAGAAAAACGCGAGCAAACACCGAGTTTTACACGCGCAAGCGAATCGATAACTCCAGGCTAGTCCGCCCACTCGAGCCCAGCAGACTGCGAGAATGCGCACGGCTGGTAGCGCTCGGCGCATTTCTAGCAGGTGGGGCGCTGCTTTATACCTGGCAGCATTTTCAGTACATTCAATTGAGCTATCAATTGGAGACGCTGAAGTCAAAAAGGTCTGAGACACAGGGACTGAATCAGAAACTTAGACTGGAGGTCGCGGGCTTGCGCGACCCGATGCGCATCGACGTAATTGCTCGGCGGCAGCTTGGGCTCACCGCACCAGCGCTCGGCCAAATTGAAAACTTGAATGGTCCGATCGATGTGGAGTTGGCACAGGCGCGCACAACGCGATCGGCTACGGGGAACCAGTGACGAGGTTGGGCAGTGCGCGCGATCTGACCCGCGTGATTTAGCCCGATTACCTCGCCTCGAATCACTTCTTCGTAAGTACGGAACAAGAGGAGCGCACCGGACGGAACTATACTCGAAAAACCGGCTCTCTATGGACTCCCGCCGCCTTCGTCTTCGCTTGCTCATCATCGCTTTGATTGCGGCCCTGTGGATGGCGGCAGCTCTAGGACGTCTTGCTTACCTGCAGCTGTTCCGTTACGGCGACTATCTAGCCCGCGCGCAACATCAACAGCAAAAAATTGTTCCCACCAGCCCGAAGCGCGCCCCGATCTACGATCGCAATATGCATCCGATGGCCATGAGCATAGAGGTGGACTCATGTTTCGCGATCCCTTCGGAGATCGCCGACCAAGCCCTGGCGGCGCGACTGGTTTCGCGCGTGTTGGGGGTTCCCGAAAATGTAATGGAACAACGCCTGGCATCTTCAAGATCGTTTGTATGGCTCGAGCGCAAGCTTTCTCCGGAGAAGGTAGAGCGAATAGCTGCGCTCAATCTGAAGGGCATCTACTTCCAAAAAGAGAATCGCAGATTCTATCCCAAACGAGATCTCGCAGCGCACGTTCTCGGGTACGTGGATATCGACGAGAACGGGCAGGGGGGGATCGAATATGCGCTAAACAATCGAATCCGAAGAAACTCCGGGCGCATGATGGTCCTGACGGATGCGCGGCATCGTTGGTTCAATAGCCGCGAGAATGGCCACGATACCAGCTCTAGTGTGGTTCTGACACTCGATGAAAAAATTCAGTACATTGCGGATAAAGCGCTGGCGGCAGCAATCACCGAGACGCACGCGATCGCCGGAACAATCATGGTCCAGAATCCAGCGAACGGCGAATTGCTGGCAGTGGCCAACTGGCCCCGCTTTAATCCTAACGCGGCGAAAGACAGTCCTCCAGAGCATATGATGAACCGGGCTGTTGCTGCCCTTTACGAGCCGGGGTCGACGTTCAAGCTGGTAACTTTGGCTGCGGCACTCGAAGAAGGCATCACCACCCCCGGCGAGGTTGTCGATTGCCAAAATGGGGCAATTTACATCGCTGGGCATCGTATCCGCGATCATAAGCCCTTTGGGCTGCTTACCATTTCTGATGTGTTGGCCAAATCCAGCGATGTCGGGGCCATCAAGATTGGGCTGAGACTGGGCGCCCCAAAACTATATGAATACATCCACGCACTAGGATTCGGCTCGCCAACGCATGTCGATTTGCCCGGAGAGAGTCGCGGGCTTTTACGGCGCGTTGAAAATTGGACACCCATTTCCGTCGGTGCGATATCCATGGGCCAGGAGATTGGCGTCACGCCCGTGCAATTGATTAACGCGGTTTCGGCGATTGCCAACGGCGGCTTAATGAACAGACCACACGTCGTGAAAGAGTTGCGGCGCAACAGTCAGGCACTTTCCGTGGACAGTGGGCTCCCCACCAACCAACCGCGACGCGTGCTAAGCGCGAGAACATCGGCGACCCTGCGGCTAATGATGGAAGGAGTGGTCCTGACGGGCACCGGGAAGCTGGCGCGCCTCGATGGGTGGACGGCGGCTGGAAAAACAGGCTCGGCGCAAAAGATTGACCCGGCCACAGGGCGATATTCGCCGACGCAACTGATTGCGTCGTTCGTGGGATTTGCGCCGCTAAATACTCCGGCAGTTGCGATACTTGTGTCGCTCGATTCTCCCGTGGGGCTGCACGAGGGAGGACAAGTTGCCGCCCCTGTCTTCAAGCGCGTCGCTGAACAGACGCTCAATTATCTCGGGGTGTTGCGGGACGTTCCCATTCGCCAGAAGGTTCTACGCGCATCGCGCGGCAAAGAATTAAGCGGTTCGTTGCCGGATATAACCGATTTCACGCCCGCGGAAGGAACCTCTGCCGCTGCCTCGATGAATGCAGTACCAGCGGCGCAGATTGCGACCCCATTACCGGTCATGCAAACTGTAGCATTGACCGACCATCACGAAATGAAGGCGCCTAACTTGCTGGGAAAAACTGTGCGCGAGGTTACCGAAGAATGCCTGCGGCTCTCGCTGAGGCCAACGCTGATTGGTACGGGTGTAGCCGTAGAGCAGATACCCAGCTCGGGGACGATGATTCGGCAGGGCAGTCGTGTGACTGTTCAGTTTGGACGTATGGTAGCGGGGCGATCCCATCGAAAACAAGAGCACTCTCGATGGTGAAACGTGGCGTGGAAGATCTCTGCACAACTTTGGGGCAAGGGCCGGGAAGCTCTATACTTGGTAGACAACGCATGAAACTTCAAGACGCACTCGCAGGTATCGACCTCAGCTACCCAGTTGCCGACAGCAGCGTTGAAATTTCACATTTGGCTTGTCATACCAGCAAAGTCGAGCCAGGTACATTATTTTTTGCGTTGCGCGGAGCGAAGTCTGACGGAAACCAATATGTGAAGGATGCAGTCGCTCAAGGAGTTGTGGCTATTGCCAGTGAGGAGCCGCGAAACGCCGAGGTTCCGGATCAAATCGTTTGGGTACAGGCTCGGGACGGGCGAAAAAGCCTGGCCCTTGCTGCAGCAAACTTTTATGGGCATCCGGGACGCGCGCTAAGAATGGTCGCCGTTACCGGTACCAATGGCAAAACGACGACCACACACTTGATGGATTCAATTTTGAAGGCCACCGGGCAGGGAACAGGTTTGTTCGGTACGATTGCGTATCACACGCCACGCGGGGAATATCCTTCGGCGAACACGACGCCGGAATCCCTCGATTTGCAAGGTTTTCTCGCCGAGATTCGCGACGCGGGCGGGAAATTTGCGGTGCTCGAGGCAAGTTCACATGCACTGGCGATGGATCGCTTATGGGGTTGCCATTTCGATGCCGCGGTTTTCACGAACCTTACGCGCGAGCATATGGATTATCACAAGACGTTCGATGACTATTTTGCTGCGAAGCGTCGGCTGTTCGAGGGCACTGGGAGTGGCGCGCCTGAAGTAGGCGTGATTAATACCGATGATCCTTACGGGAAGCTTCTGGCAGGCATGGCCAAGGCGACGCTAAGTTATGGACTGGAAAGCAACGCCGACATCACCACACCCAAATTTATGCTTTCGTTTTCTGGTTTGAAATTCACGGCCCACACGCCGATCGGAAAAATCGAGATTGAGTCGCCGCTGGTCGGGCGGATCAATGTGTATAACATTTTGGCTGCGGTGGGCGCCGCCGTGGCGCTCAGCCTACCACGCGATGCCATAGAGAAAGGAATCCGCAACTTAGAGAGCGTTTCCGGAAGGTTCCAACGGATTGATATGGGCCAGCCGTTCTCCGTAATCGTTGATTATGCGCACACCGATGACGCGCTGGAGAATTTAATTCGCACGGCTCGCGAGTTGAATCCAAAAGGTCGAATCATCACGATGTTTGGATGCGGCGGCGGAAAAGATCGAACGAAGCGCCCGGTCATGGGGGAAGTAGCGGGTAAGCATAGCGATCTGGTGGTGTTATCGAGCGACAACCCACGCAATGAAGATCCGCTTAGAATCATCAGTGACATTGTGGTGGGTCTGCAGAAAGTCGAAGGTAAGTATGTGATTGAGCCTGACCGCGAAAAAGCGATTGGCGTCGCGTTCGACTATGCCAAAAGCGGCGACATCGTGCTGCTTTGCGGAAAAGGTCACGAGACATACCAGATTTTAGGCGACCGCAGCCTTGCGTTTGATGAACGGGAAGCAGCGCGTCGGGTGTTGCGGGAACGCGGGTTTGGCACATAGTCTGGCACGCGACGCGCAATAAATCATCGCGCAGGCCCGCACAAACTTGGGGAGTTACTCCTCAAGCAGAACCTGGAAGGCCCGGGGACGCCTACGAAATTGAGGCAAGGATGCGCTGGACGCTCGCAGAAGTTGCTGAAGCTTTGGGGGTTGCGCCACCCAGTGGGCTCAACGCCGTGGCCCGGCTGGCCGGTGTCTCGATTGATTCTCGAACCATTGGCGCCGGACAATTGTTCTTTGCGATACACGGGCCGCGTCATGACGGACACGTTTTCGTGGGCTCGGCCATGGAGCGAGGCGCGCTCGCAGCGGTGGTCGACGGCGACCGGCTTGAGTCGTACACGGACGCGGTGCGGGGAAAACTTTTTGGTGTCGCCGACACAACCGCGGCGCTCGGTCAGTTGGCGAGGGCGGTGCGACGCGCGTGGGGCTGGCCTCTGGCTGGGGTCACGGGGTCGATCGGGAAAACCACCACTAAAGAGATCCTTGCGGCTCTTCTGGCCGCGAGGTTCCGCGTACTGAAATCCGAGGGTAACTTAAACAATGAATATGGGTTGCCGCTGATGCTGATGCGACTCGAGGAAACCCAGAAGGCGGCTGTGCTGGAGATGGGGATGTCGCGTGCTGGTGAGCTTTCCCGGTTGGCCAAGATCGCTGAGCCCAATGTGGGAGTGGTGACGCGCGTAGCCCCGGTGCATCTGGAGTTTTTTAAGTCGCTCGATGAGATTGCGGCGGCGAAACGTGAGCTGATTGAAGGGCTCGCGGGAGAAGCGCCTGTAGCGGTGTTGAACGCCGACGATGCGCGCGTGACCGCGTTTGCGAAAATTGCGCGGGGGCCTGTGCTGACGTTTGGTTTCGCTCCGGGTGCGAACTTCCGCGCTGAGGCGGTCGAAGATCATGGCGCCTTGGGCTCGGCATTTCGATTCACTTCGCCCAGTGAAAGCGCTTATCTGCAATTGCCGTTGGCTGGACGTCATGCGATTTCCAACGCGCTGGCTGCCATGGCGGCAGCGAGCGTGTGGGGAATCAATGCTGCTGATGCCAAGCGCGTGTTTCCCACTCTTCGGCCGGCGAACATGCGCGGAGAAGTACTGCGATTCGATGATGGTTTGGCGTTGATCAATGACTGCTACAACTCGAGTCCGGTGGCGCTGGCGGCGGCGATTCAGCTGCTCGGAGCAACGCCGGGTTTCGATCGGCGCATTCTCACTGCCGGAGAGATGCTGGAGCTCGGAGTTAGTTCGGCGGAACTACATCGTGAGTGCGGGCAGAGAGCTGCGGAGGCTGGAAACATCGATTGGATCATTGGCGTACAAGGCGACGCGGCGGAGATTGTCTACGGCGCTGTGCATGCCGGGCACCCTCAGGCGCGCACGCGGTTTTTTTCCTCATCTGAAGAAGCAGCGAAATTTGTTCTTGGGTTGGTGAAGGCGCGGGATCTCGTGCTTGTAAAGGGATCGCGCGGCACAAAGATGGAGCGCATCGTCGAAGCGCTGCTTGCCGAGCGTACCCCCAATGCTTCAGCTTCAATGACCGGCACGCGCAGCGGGAGCGGGCCTAGCGGGACTGGGTTTACGGGGACAGGCGAGGGAGCGCAGTAGATGCTCTATTACCTGTTCTACGAGGTGCTGCGTAAATATTTCAGCCCGCTGAACCTGTTTCGCTACATCACTGTGCGAACCGCCTATGCCAGCTTGACGGCGCTATTTTTGTCGTTGGCTATGGGACCATGGGTCGTGCGTAAACTGCAAGAACTGCAGATTGGACAATTTATTCGCGAGGAGGGACCCGAACGCCACTTGGCGAAGGCCGGCACTCCGACGATGGGCGGTCTGCTGATTGTGCTGGCCACTGTGGTGCCTACACTGCTTTGGGCCAATCTAACAAATGCGTTCGTGCTGCTGACTTTGTTTTCGATGCTGGGATTTGCGGCCATCGGATTTGTAGACGACTACAGCAAGGTGAGCAAAAAGCACAACCGCGGCATGAGTGGCCGCCGGAAATTATTTTTGCAAGTACTGATTAGCGTAGGTGTGGCTACGGCACTTTTGCTGTTGGCTACATTTCGGGCGTACTCAACACAACTGGTAATGCCCTTTTTCAAACGGTTCCAACCGGATCTGGTCATCCATACATTATTGACGCACCGCTACCTGTGGCCGCTGGCCTTCGTGCCGTTTCTGGCATTCGTAGCACTGGTGATCACCGGCGCATCGAATGCGGTAAATCTCACAGATGGCCTCGATGGCTTGGCGATCGGCTGCACGGTGATTGCCGCGGGCGCGCTGACAGTGATTACTTACATTAGCAGCAACTATCGTTTCGCGACCTATCTCGAGATCCAATACATTCCGCGCGTCGGCGAGCTGACGGTTTTTTGTGGAGCGCTTATGGGCGCTGCGCTCGGTTTTCTTTGGTATAACGCGCATCCCGCAGACGTTTTCATGGGAGATGTGGGCTCGCTGGCACTGGGCGGAGCGCTTGGCGTAGTCGCGGTAATTATCAAGCAAGAGGTTCTGCTGTTTTTTGTGGGCGGAGTGTTCGTGATCGAGGCGCTCTCGGTGATTTTGCAAGTAGCGTCATACCGGTTAACAGGGAAACGCATTTTTCGAATGTCGCCGCTGCATCATCATTTTGAGCTGGCAGGCTGGAGCGAGTCCAAAATCATTGTGCGGTTCTGGATCGCTGCACTGGTTTTTGCTTTGTTTGCGCTTACCACTCTGAAACTGCGATAAAAATGAGATCAGGGATCCAACTCGAGGGAAAACGCGTTCTGGTGGTCGGGCTAGCGCGTACCGGACTGGCTACGGCACTGTTCTGCGCAAAACGCGGAGCTACGGTAACGGCGACCGATACACGGTCGGAATCGGAGATCTGCGAGATAGCCGCCAAGCTGGGTGCCCTGGGCGTACGATTGGAATTAGGGGGGCATCATCAGGAAACATTTATCGAACAGGATCTAATTATTCCCAGCCCAGGTGTGCCGGCGAATCTTCCCGCGCTGGCTGCGGCACAGAACAAGGGCGTCGCAATTTGGAGCGAGGTCGAACTCGCTAGCCGGTTCCTGAGCGGAAGGCTCGTGGGAATCACAGGTTCGAATGGGAAGACCACCACCACGGCCCTCACCGCCCATATTCTTGAGCAAGCTAAATTTGCTACGATTCTTGCCGGCAATATTGGTACGCCGCTCATCTCCCGCGTTGAAGAAACCACCGATTCGAGCGTGACGGTTATTGAATTGAGCAGTTTTCAACTCGAATTGATCCGCCAGTTCCGGCCAGATGTAAGCGTCTTGTTGAATCTGACGCCTGACCATCTGGATCGTCACGGCTCGCTCGAAGCTTATGGAAGAATGAAGGCGCGAATTTTCGAGAATCAAACCGAGCGGGACGCAGCGGTGTTGAATGCCGATGACCCTCGGACACCATCCTACGCGCCCGCGCTGCCTCAGATTTTCTGGTTCAGCCGAATACGGCGTGTGTCCAGTGGCGCCTACCTGCGCGGGGAGGATTTGGTTTTCCGTCGCGACGGCGCGGACATAACTGTTCTTCGCCGAAGTGACATCCTGTTGCGCGGCGCTCACAACGTTGAAAATGTTCTCGCGGCGGTTGCTGCTGCACATCTAGCGGGCGCGCCGCAGGAAGCGATTGCAGCCGGCGTCCGGAGTTTCCCAGGGGTCGAACATCGTCTGGAATTTGCTGGCGAAGTATGCGGCGTCAGCTACTACAACGATTCCAAGGCCACCAATGTTGACGCGACCCTCAAGGCGATTGATGCGTTTCCCGGCCGGTTGCTGGTCATTTTGGGCGGGAAAGATAAAGGCAGCGACTATGCTCCTCTGCGCTCGCCCCTGAAAGATAAGGCCGTAGCGGTCTTTCTTATTGGTGCTGCTGCTGACAAGATCGCGCGCCAAATTGAAGGCGCGGTGCCAATCGAACGGGTAGGGACTCTGGACCGTGCCGTACACCTGGCCACCGACCGTGCCCGTCCCGGCGATACCGTGTTACTTGCGCCGGCCTGCGCCAGCTTCGACCAATTTGATAACTACGAGCACCGCGGCCGCGTATTCAAAAAACTTGTGCGGGAGATCATGCAGCAAGCAGCTCCGGATATCCCGGTAGGGACAAATAATCATGCCCCGACGACTGGAAACTGATCACTGGCTATTTGGCGTGACCTTAGGGCTGTGCTTCATCGGGGCCGTAATGGTTTTCAGCGCCTCGGCGGTAACAGCCCGCGAACAATTTGGACACGCATCCTATTTTATCGTGCGGCAACTGGCATGGCTTGTCCTAGGCATCGCAGCAATGTTCTGGCTGATGAACACCGACTATCGCAAACTCCGGCAGCCCGGAGTTGTCTTCACCGCACTCAGTGTCGTACTCTTGCTGCTCGTCGGCGTATTTTTTCTCGACAAGTCTCACGCCACCCATCGATGGATCCGCATGGGACCAGTAGGCATCCAGCCATCGGAATTGGCCAAACTTGCGGTGATCCTCTATCTCGCATGGTTTCTGGAGATGCGCCATCGCGCGCGCGCGCAAATGGAATTTTCTCTCGAAGATTTCAAGCAAACCATTGCCCCAGCGATCCTTCCGGTGCTGCTGGTGATGTGTTTGGTCGTCTTGCAACCGGACCTGGGCACTTCACTGGAGATTTTCCTGATGGCCCTGGCTATTCTCTATGTCGCCGGATTGTCGTGGCGCTGGCTGGCAGTGGCGGCCGCGACCGCTGCTCCGGTCCTATACCTGCTGATTGTGCGCGTCCCGTACCGATACGAACGGATTCTGGGCTTTCTGAATCCTGAAGCGGATCCCCAGGGGCGCGGCTTCCAACTGTTGCAATCGTTGATTGCTGTTGGCGCTGGCGGATTTACCGGCGTTGGGTTGATGGAGAGCAAGCAAAAGCTTTTTTATTTGCCCGAGGCGCACACTGATTTTATTTTCGCGGTCGTTTGCGAGGAAGCCGGGTTCATCGGGGCGACCCTGGTGCTTGCACTTTTTGCGGTGTACGGCTGGCGCGGATTGCGTGCTGCAGTTCAGGCGCCGGATGCCTTTGGGCGCCTTCTGGCTCTCGGGATCACGGTCTTGGTGGCCAGTCAGGCGCTCACAAATCTTGGCGTGGTTTTGGGAATGATGCCCACCAAAGGAATTCCGCTGCCATTTGTCAGCTATGGCGGCTCGAGTTTGCTGGTCATGCTTTTGGCCACAGGCGTGCTCCTCAACATCAGTCAACAGGCAGCCGATTGACGCTTCGAGCTTCGGCCGCGAAACGGTCCGGACTTTGAAACTAATGATTGCAGGCGGCGGCACGGGTGGTCACGTTTTTCCCGCGCTGGCCATTGCTAAAGAATGGCTGAGCCGCGGTGAAAGAAGGCAAGTCGTGCTCGTGGGAACCGCGCGCGGAATGGAAGCTAAGCTTGTACCTGCCGCGGGCCTTCCTCTCGAGACGCTGCACGTTGCCGGCCTCAAAGGAATTGGTGGAATGAAATTAGTGCGAAATGTTGCGATGCTGGGTCCGGCATTTTGGGACGCCGCGCAAATATTGCGGCGACACAAGATTTCCGCAGCGTTTGGGGTCGGCGGTTACGCGGCAGGGCCAATGATGCTAATGGCCGCACTGTGCGGAATTCCCACCGCGATTTTCGAACCAAATGCCGAGCCCGGTTTTACCAACCGTTTGCTGGCGCATATGGTCACACACGTCGCAACCGCGTATGAGGCGCCTACAAAACGCTGGGGTGCCAAAGCGACGCTGACCGGATGTCCGGTGCGCCGCGAATTTTTCGAAGCCGCAGCAGCAGCGCCGCACCAGCCCGTACGGCTGCTGATCACCGGCGGCAGCCAGGGAGCCCTGCCCATCAATCGCACGGTAATTGACACGTTAGACTTACTCGCGTCGAGAAAAAATGAGCTGGCGATAGTGCATCAGACCGGAGAGCGCGACTATAACGCTGTTCGCGTAGCTTACGCGCGACGTGAAATCTTGGCCGAGGTTGTGCCTTTTCTTACGAATATGCCCGAGAGGTTTGCGCAAGCCGATGTTATCGTGTGCCGTGCCGGCGCGATCACCGTGGCGGAAGTAGCGGCGGCGGGACGCGCCGCCATTTTTATTCCCTTCGGTGCATCCACCGATAGCCACCAGCTACGCAATGCGCAGGAAATGGTTCGGGCTAGCGCCGGCCGGCTCATTCCTGAGCCGCAGTTGACTCCCCAGCGTCTGGCACAAGAAATTTTCTCCCAGCTGGACCAACCTCAGCAGATTATTGAGCTTTCAGCAAATGCGCGCCGCCTTTCCCGTCCCAACGCGGCTCGCGACATTGTCAATCTAATTGAGCGGGCAGCAGGCTCCAGGACGATAACAAAATGATGGTTTCGTTTCGCAATTTTCAGCGTATTCATCTGGTTGGCATCGGCGGAATCGGAATGAGCGGCATCGCCGAAGTTTTACTCACCCTCGGCTACTCCGTTTCGGGCTCTGATCTCAAACTTTCTGGCATCACTAGCCGGCTGCAAAATCTGGGCGCCGCGATTCATGAGGGGCACCGGTCTGAGAATGTCGCGGGGGCCCACGTGGTGGTGATCTCTTCCGCTGTGCACCAGGACAATCCTGAGGTTATTGAAGCCCATCGAGAAAAAATCCCGGTGATACCGCGAGCCGAGATGCTGGCGGAATTAATGCGTCTTAAATATGGCATCGCCGTTGCCGGAGCGCATGGTAAGACGACAACCACATCGATTACCGCATCCATTCTTGCCGCCGCACATCTGGACCCAACCTTCGTCGTAGGCGGACGCGTCAATCAGGCAGGAACTACGGCACGTCTTGGTAAAGGCGAATACATGGTGGTTGAAGCCGACGAGAGTGACCGCTCATTTTTGCTCTTGGCTCCCGTCGTTGCGGTGGTAACCACCATTGATCGCGAGCACCTTGACCAATACAGCTCGCTTCAGGAAATCCAGGATGTGTTCACTCAATTTGTCAACAAGGTTCCGTTTTATGGAGCCGCAATTTTGTGTCTCGATGAGCCCAATGTGCAGGCCATTATCCCGCAGGTAAAGCGCCCGGTAATCACCTATGGCACATCAAGCCAGGCCGACCTGATCCTCAGCGAGATCCAATTGAAGGGATTCGAGAGCGAATTCCATTTATCGTATCGTGGGGAAGACCTGGGGAAGTTTCGCCTTCCCACCCCCCCCGGAATTCACAACGTTCGTAATGCTGCAGCAGCCGCGGCTGTCGCGCTCTATCTGAATATTCCGGTAGATTTAATTCGCGAGGGGCTCGAAAAGTTCACCGGCGTGGGGCGCCGCTTCGATGTCAAGGGGGTGATCAACGGCATTACCCTGATTGACGATTACGGCCATCATCCCGCTGAAATTCGGGCCACGCTCGAAGCAGCTCGAGGCTGCAACTTCAATCGTCTTCTCGTGCTCTTTCAGCCCCACCGCTATTCGCGTACCAAACACTTGTGGGATGAATTCTGCAGCGCGTTCAATCAAACCGATTTGCTGGTGATGACCGATATTTATGCCGCGAACGAAATGCCGATCGCCGGTGTCAGCGGAGAAACCCTGGCACAAGCGATTTCCGCGGCTGGTCACAAGAACGTCATTTTTCGCAGCTCGATGCAAGAGGGCATCGAGTATTTGCAGCACGAAGCTCGCCCGGGTGACGCCGTGTTAACCATCGGCGCGGGCAACGTGAGCCGCGCTCTCGGCGAACTCGCGATTTTGCTTGGGGCCAAGGTCCATTCCTACGATGCGCATCCATGAACCTAAAGTCGTTGCGGCGCTCCCGGAGTTGGGGGTCGAACTGCATTCAGGCTCACCACTGACGGAGCTGACCTCGCTCGGTATTGGCGGCACCACCGATTTGCTCGTGATTCGGCAGCGGCAGCATCTTCCGCAGATTGTTACTTTGCTGGGCGAGAATGGTATTGCGTTTCGATTTTTGGGCGGTGGTACAAATCTATTGGTTGCGGACGGTGAGCTGCCGTGGGTACTGTTGCAACTCGCACGGCCCGATCATGACCTGGTGATCGACGGGAATTGTGCGCAGGTGGATGCCGCTGCCGATCTGGGTCGCACCGTGACCTACTGTGCCAAGAACAATCTTGGCGGTATGGAAGGACTGATCGGCGTCCCGGGTACCATCGGAGGAGCTCTCCGAATGAATGCCGGCGCCTACGGCATGCAGATCGGCAGCTACGTCCGTGAGGTCGAGCTGTACCGCGCGTCAGCGAGACAGCTCGAAATTCTGCGCGGCAACCAAATTTCCTTCGAATATCGGCACACTTCTTTTGCGCCTGATGATATCATGCTCGCAGTGAAACTGGAGCTGCCCTCCAAGCCGTTCCGCGAAATTCTGGAAGGCATTCGCGTCTGCAACAATAAACGCCGTTCAAGCCAGCCTCTCAATCAAAAAAGCGCTGGATGTATTTTTAAGAACCCTCCGGGAGCCTCCGCTGGACGAATGATTGATGCGCTCGGACTGAAAGGCCATCGCGTCGGCGGCGCAGCCGTCAGCGATCGGCACGCGAATTTTTTTGTGAATTTAGATCAAGCCACCGCGGCGGACATGCTTGCGCTGATTGCCGATGTGCACGAGCGCGTCCGCATGACCCATGGCGTGGAATTAGAGAACGAAGTGATCCTCTGGAAAGACTGAGGGAAGTGAACCGAATGTCGGCGGAACCGGAGACCTACCAACCCGAGCTGCTTGCCGAGGAAGAACCGAAGTACCTGCGTCGCCAGAAACCTCTGGAAATCCGTCGCCGAAAATTCGGGCGGCGGACATGGAAGCTTTACAAGCGCGTCGCACTGGGTGGTGCGATCGTGGCTGCGGGCGGGTTGGCTACCTATCAAGCCTGGCAATTCTTCCACTATTCTTCGGCGTTGATGCTGGCGAGAGCGGAACAGATCGAGCTGCTGGGCAATCAGTATGTAAGCCGTGACGCCGTGCTGGAAAAATTCACGGCTGATCGTGGACGCAGTGTCCTGCGCGTGCCGCTCGAGGAGCGGCGCCAGTCGCTGGAAGAAATTTCCTGGGTGGAGCGAGCCAGTGTTCAGCGAATCTTGCCGAATCATATTCGAGTTGAGCTCGTGGAGCGCACGCCGGTCGCTTTTGTGCGTTGGGGCAACGATTTGGCCCTTGCGGATGCATTCGGAGTCATTCTAGAGCGCCCCGCAGGAGAGAGATTTCAATTTCCGGTGATTGGTGGGATCAGCGAAAACCAAGGGCGGAAGGAATGCGAGCAGCGCATGCGGCTTTACTTGCAATTTATGAAGGAGATTGAGCAGGTACGCCTGGGTGCTGGGCAGCGGGTGAGCGAAGTCGACCTCTCCGACGCGAAAGATTTGCGCACTGTGCTCGTAGGCTTTAACTCCAAGACGGGCAGTGGCGCGAGCACCGTGCTTGTTCATTTCGGTGACGGCGATTTTCGCAAGAAATACCAGATCCTTGTTCAAAATTTTCCGCAATGGCGAGCCAGCGCGGGAAGTCTGGATTCTGTGGATTTACGTTTTGCCGGCCAGGTCGTCGTCAATCCAGAGACGGCGGCCCATGCCGCGCATGTGGAACGACGGTAATGAGAAGCGGTTACGACGATTTCGGGTCTGGGGGATAGCCGGTTGTGAGTAAAAAAGAGCGCTACATCGTGGGTTTGGACGTAGGCAGCGCGAAGACATGCGTGCTCATCGGGGAGCTCGAGGACGATCGGGTAAAGTTTCTCGGCTTAGGTGCGGCCGAGTCGAAGGGCCTGCGCAAGGGGCTCATCGTGAATCTGGATGGGGCGGTGAGCTCGATTCGTCGCGCCATCGAAGAAGCTGAAGGGGTTGCGGGCGTGCCGGTGGAATCGGCGCTGGTGGGCGTGGCCGGCAGTCACGTACGCGGCGTAAATAGTCGCGGGGGAATTTCCCTTGGACATCGCCCGCGCGATATCGAACGGGACGATGTGCGCCGTGCCATCGACGCCGCGCGGGGGATCACTCTTCCTGAAGATCGCGAAGTCTTGCACGTGTTGCCACAGGAATTTCTCGTGGACGCTCAGGAAGGCATTCGCGAGCCGGTGGGAATGCTAGGGCAGCGCCTGGAAGCTAATGTGCACATCGTGACCACATCAACCGCTGGCACGCAAAATTTGATCACCGCCGTCAACCGCGCAGGAGTGGTGGTCAGTGACACGGTCCTCGAGGCGCTGGCCTCGGCTGAAGCGTGTCTGACCCAGGACGAGCGCGAGCTCGGTTGCTGTCTGCTCGATATTGGTGCCGGCACAACGGAGTTGCTGGTGTACACCGGCGGAGTGGTTCGTCACACCGCGGCGATTCCGGTCGGCGGCGACCATTTCACCAATGATCTGGCGGTGGGATTGCGTACCCCGATCCCAGAAGCGGAAAAAATAAAACGCAACTACGCCACGACGTTTCGCGAGCTGTTGCAGGAAGATACCGCCATCGAAATTGCCAGTGTCGGCGATCGGCCACCGCGCACAGTTTATGCGCGAATGTTGTGCGAGATCGTCGAACCCCGCGCGCAAGAGCTCCTCGCGCTCGTGCGTGACGAGTTGCAGCGTTCTGGACTGACTGCTCAGATCCCCACTGGGTTTGTGCTGACTGGCGGCGGTGCTCGGGCCAATGGCCTGGTTGAATTAGCTGAACGGCTTTTCGCCCGGCCGGTTCGCGTTGCAGATGCACGCGGCCTCATCAATATGCCTGAACAAGTTTCCCAGCCTGAATATGCAACTGCAGTTGGACTGGTGTTGTACGGGGCGCGTGCGCGGCGCGTGGCTGCGTTACGTCCTGGCACATTTGTAGCGAAATTAAAAGCTATGTTTGCCGGCGCACCGTAACCAGCGCGAGGCGGCGGCACAGATCATGGCGGGAGGAAAAAGATGACCGTGAAAGAGTCTGGGATTCGCATGTCCTTTAGTGAAGAAGTGCAGCAGGGCGCCAAAATCAAAGTTATCGGAGTTGGTGGCGGCGGCTCAAACGCTGTTAACCGCATGATTCGTGCCAAAGTCGAGGGTATCGAATTCATTGCCGCTAATACCGACCTACAAGCGCTCAAGCTGTCGCAGGCGCCGGTAAAGCTGCAACTCGGCGCTAAGCTAACCAAAGGCCTGGGTGCCGGCGCCAATCCCGAGGTTGGCCGCAAGGCGGCGCTCGAGGACACCGAGAAAATCATTGAGGCGCTCGAAGGCTCGGACATGATTTTTATTACCACCGGGCTCGGCGGCGGCACCGGCAGCGGTGCGGCTCCGGTTGTTGCGTCACTGGCCTCGGAGCTCGGGGCACTTACCGTTGCGGTGGTCACGAAGCCATTCGCGTTCGAGGGTAAACGACGCATGCTGCAAGCCGAGCAGGCCCTGCAGGACCTGATTGGCTCTGTCGATACCGTGATCGTGATTCCGAACGAGCGTCTGATGGAAACTGTCGAGCGCGGAACGAGCTTCTTTGACGCGTTCCGCATTGCCGATGACATCCTTCGCCAGGCTGTGCAAGGCATCAGCGACATCATCACTGTGCCGGGAATCATCAATCGTGACTTCGCCGACGTGAAGACAATTATGCATGGTCAGGGCTATGCCGTGATGGGCACAGCAGTCGCGTCAGGGGTGAACCGTGCGGTCGATGCTGCGAACCGCGCTATCTCGAGTCCCTTGCTCGAGGATAATTCCATACAGGGCGCGCAGGGAATTCTCATCAATGTATGCGGCTCATCCAGTCTCACGCTGCACGAAGTTCATGAGGCGTCGTCGATTATTCAGAAGGCGGCACACGAAAATGCGAATATCATTTTCGGCGCAGTGCAGGATGATGCGATGAAGGAATCGGTCAAGATCACTGTGATTGCCGCGGGTTTCCGCGAGTCTGCGCGTAAGCAGGTTCAGCAAAAGCCCTCGTACTTGCCTAAGACATGGAAGGCCGGCCGCGAGGAAGGCAACGTCGTCCAAGAGGTTCAAAGAAACTTGACCGAAGTAATTCAGGAAGTGGCGGCCGATGATCTCGATGTTCCGACGTTCCTTCGGCGGCAGGCGCAAAAGGCGTAGTCACACACTGTTACTAAGCGGGCAGCCCTCTGAGACATGGGCGGCGTGATTCAGGTGCAAGCGAGCGTCCTCGAGCGCATGCGAGCTGAGGCTGCTCGCAATGCAAAAGAAGAATGCTGTGGGCTCCTCGGCGGGCGCGTCGGCGCAATCACTGATATTTTTCCGGCGCGAAATATTCTAGCGAGTGCTACGGCCTATGAAATTTCCCCAGAGGAATTATTCGCCATCTTTCGCGCAATGCGCAATGCACAATTGCAGCATCTCGGTATTTACCACTCGCACGTAGCAAGCGATAACGTCCCTTCACCACTTGACATTGCGCAGGCTTATTATCCGGAGATCGCTTACTTCATTATTTCCCCACGGGAAAATGCCTCGAAACCCATACGGGCATTTTCGATTCGAAAAGGAATCGCGAAAGATTTAGCCATCGCGTTGTTTCCATAGCGACGAAGTGTCTCCATCTCAGGATCGTTGCGGCGGATGTTCTTGAGCCCCGCTAAAAAAACGCTGATAATGGCGGCGAATACGGCGAGGCTTATCGTTGAACGGACTCAATGCCTCGCCGACTTGGCTGATGCGGGCGCGAGTGCGAGCCGCTACCCGGGCGCACCTGGCCTCGCTTACGGCAAGAGGTGGCCCACCACCGCCGCAAGTATTTGGGGATCTCACACATTTTTGTGCAGGCCGGTTTTCGCGAAGCGACATCACAGCGGCAATAGCAGCCTAGAGTATCGCCGGGTAAGGCGCTGGGGGCACGTTGGTCGGCACTGGCCCAACCGGGCAAGAGACCAAGCGCAACTACATAGACCAGAATTCCCCGTCGCATCCTTCGTGATGATGGCCCAGATCCAGACCAAAACGAATAGTGCGGATGGTTCGATTTATTTGGTACCGTGGCTCTAGGACTGGTCTTAACCAGATCTTTTCGAAGGCGATACGTCGAAAATGGTTCATCGTTGGGTGGAGCAGTGCGTCCCTGACCACGTTTTCAAGGTCTCCAGCTTGACAAAAGTTGGGTCATGCCTTACTTTTGCAGGATCATGAATTTGCGGGCGCAACTATCTGGTTACGACTCTGCTCAGCACCATCATCGCCATAGCCAGGTGTGCCCGCGGCGGTGTGGTTAGCTAAGAAATAGAAGCTGACTCATTAGCCCGCTGGCGCGAGATGCGTTGGCGGGTTTTTTGTTTTTGGAGAGAGCAAATGGCAATTCATTTTCAGAACCTCGATTTTGAAAAGGAAGGCGGGCTCATCCCCGCGATCGTGCAAGAAGCCGGGACGGGTGAAGTTCTTATGCTCGGCTACATGAATGACGAAGCGCTGGCGCGCACCAGGGAAACAGGTCTGGTGACTTTTTACAGCCGTTCGCGCAAGAAGCTGTGGACCAAGGGCGAAACAAGCGGCCAAAAGTTGCTGTTGCGGGAACTGCGTGTCGACTGTGACCAGGATGCAATCCTGGTGCGCGCCGAGCTTTCAGGATCCGCGGTATGCCATGAAGGATATCGCAGTTGTTTTTTTCGGAAGCTCGATTTGAACGGGGAACTCGCTATTATTGCTGAGCGCGTCCTGGCATCGGAGCAAGCAGGCGCAAAAGGAAAACAACAGTGAGCCGGTTGAAGCTTGGCATCCCCAAAGGAAGCTTGCAGGAGTCCACGATTCAATTATTCGCACGCGCAGGCTGGCGAATCACAGTGAATTCGCGGAGCTATTTTCCGAGTATCGATGATCCGGAAATCGAGTGCATGCTGGTTCGTGCTCAGGAGATGGCCCGGTACGTGGGGAAGGGAGCTCTCGACGCGGGAATCACCGGCAAAGACTGGATCCTTGAGACCGACGGACAAGTGAAAGAGATTGCCGAACTTGTTTACGGAAAAACGAGCCTGGGTCGGGTGCGTTGGGTGCTGGCTGTAGCAGAGGATTCACCTGTTCAGAAGGTGCAAGAACTGGAAGGAAAGGTAATTGCAACCGAAGCCGTGCATCTGACCGAACGGTATCTCGAAAAACATCGCGTTCAGGCGCGTGTGGAGTTTTCCTGGGGCGCGACGGAAGTAAAAGTTCCGCAACTTGCCGACGCAATTGTGGAGGTCACTGAAACGGGAGCGTCCTTGCGGGCCAACCATCTTCGAATCGTGGACACGCTGCTCGAATCGGCTCCATGGTTTATTGCTAACCGTGAATCGTGGATTGATCCCTGGAAAAGAGAAAAGATCGAAAACATGGTGCTGCTGCTGGAAGGTGCGATCAAGGCATATAGCCGGGTAGGCCTGATGCTCAACGTGCGCCGCGAAGACCTGCCCAAGGTGCTGGCTGCTCTGCCGGCATTACGGAACCCCACAATAGCGCAGTTGAGTGATTCCGATTGGGTGGCGATCAACACGATTGTTGAAGAAACAGCAGTACGACAACTGGTGCCAAAGCTAAAGGCTGCTCGAGCAGAAGGGATTGTTGAGTATCCCCTCAACAAAATAGTGTATTGATGCGGCTCATTCGACTTACGACCAAGACGCAACAAACCTTGCTTAGGTCGCGACGCAAACGTAACCGAGGGGCGGAGAAAATCGCATCGAAAATTATCGAGGATGTGCGCCGCCGCGGCGATGCCGCCCTATTTTACTGGACCAAGCGATTTGATCGAATAGCATTGAACCGCAAGAATATCTGGGTGACACCGGCAGAATTGAGGAAGGCACGCGAGAGCACTTCAGCTGAATTTATGGATGCAGTCGACCATGCCGCTCGAAATATTCGCGCAGTTGCACAGCGCCAGAAGCCGCAAGAATGGACCATCGAGATAGAACCCGGAGTTCGCGCCAGTCAGGTTGTGAGACCGATTGAGAGGGTCGGCTGTTACATTCCGGGCGGGCGATTTTCTTTGGTGTCGACGCTTTTGATGACGGCGATTCCCGCGCAACAAGCCGGGGTGCGGGAAATTGTAATCGCCAGCCCACAGCCGGGTGACCAGTTGTTGGCGGCGGCTGACCGTCTCGGGATTCATGCTGTTGCGCGAATTGGCGGGGCCCAGGCGATCGCGGCGCTCGCTTATGGGACCCGCGCGATTGCTCGGGTGGACAAAATCTTCGGTCCGGGGAACGCTTTTGTGACCGCGGCGAAGAGCTTGGTAAGCGCCGAGTGTGCGATCGATCTTTTGGCTGGGCCAACCGAGGCGGTCATATTCGCGGAAAGCGGTAATGCCCGATTCATCGCCTCGGATTTAATTGCCCAAGCCGAGCACGACCCGGAAGCCATCTCGTTCTTGGTGACCACATCGAAGGAGCTGGGACTAGCTGTTCTCGCGCAGATCGAGGAACAGCTATCGGAGCTACCTGAGTCTAATCTTGCCAGGCATGCGCTTGCGAACAATGGCGCCGTGTTGATTGCGCACTCCATGGCCGAGGCTGCCGGTTTCATCAATCGTTTTGCTCCAGAACATTTGAGTCTTCCTGGAATGACGGGGAAACTCGCGGATCAGTTCACATCTGCGGGTAGCATTTTTCTCGGGGACTGGAGCGCGCAAGCCTTCGGAGACTATGCGACCGGCACCAACCATGTTTTGCCGACCGCAGGAGTAGCGCGAGCTCGCGGCGGATTATCCACAGCGGATTTTGTGCAATGCATTAGCGTACAAGAGGTTTCCAAAGCCGGTCTAGGGCGATTGGCGCCAGTCGTGGCCCAGTTTGCGAAAGCCGAAGGCCTTGTGGCCCACGGCCGATCGGTCGAGGTGCGTAGGTGAAACGTACTCAGGGGAACGGGCAGAGGAAGGCTAGTCTACACCGAACGACGAAAGAAACTGACATTCGCGTGAGCGTTAATCTCGACGGTCAAGGGAAAGCTAACATCTCGACGGGAATCCGTTTTTTCGATCATATGCTCGAACAAATCGCCCGGCACGGAGGTCTTGATTTACAGATCGCGGCGCGCGGAGACCTGGACGTGGACCAGCATCACACCGTCGAAGATGTAGGAATTGCCCTGGGCGAAGCGGTAAAGCAGGCGCTAGGATCGAAACGTGGCATCTTGCGCGCTGGATACTTTCTGATGCCCATGGACGAATCTTTGGGAGCGGCGGCTCTCGATTTCTCAGGCCGCGCACATTTCGTTTGCAAGTGGCGTCCGCTGGCCCGGCGCGTGGGTGACTTCCAAACGGAGTTGCTCGAGGATTTTTTCCAGGCATTTGCGCAGGGTGCCGCAGCCAATGTTCACTTGCGTTTCGTTTATGGGAGGTCGTCGCATCATCAGGTGGAGGTTCTTTTCAAATCGTTTGCGCGCGCGTTACGTTTTGCAATAACACGCGATCGCCAACTGCAAGGAGTGCTGCCAAGCACGAAGGGGCTTCTATGAAACAGGGTGCTGTAAAAATGTCGATCGTTGATTACGGCGCGGGAAATTTGCCGTCGGTGGAGCGAGCTCTGCAATCGCTGGGCGCGCAGACGGAGCGTGTCACGCGACCCGAACAACTGGCCGCCGCGCGCGTGGTGGTTCTCCCCGGCGTGGGACATTTCGCGGCGTTTGTTGATGGACTCGAGGAACGAAGCTTGACCGAAACATTGCGGACTGTATCCGATTCCGGAGTCCCCATTCTCGGGATTTGCCTCGGACTCCAAGCTTTGTTTTCCTCCAGCCGCGAAGCGCCGGGCAAGGCTGGTCTTAATTTCATTTCCGGTGAAGTTGAAGCACTGCCAAAAAACGTAAAGTCGCCGCACATTGGCTGGAATCAGGTCAGGCACCAAAGAGAGAGTATTTTGCTCCGGGGAATTCCGGAAGAGGCTTATTTTTACTTTGCCCATTCGTATGCTGCGCGCGGTAAAGAAGAACACACCGTAGGCGTGTGTGACCATGGCTTTCCGTTTGCAGCTGTCATCGAGCGCGGGAATTTGATGGGTGTGCAATTTCACCCTGAAAAATCGGGTGGCGCTGGGGCCAAGCTGCTTCAGAACTTTTTTGAGTCGGTGCAATGACGCTTGCGCGACGGATTATCCCGTGCCTCGATGTACATGGTGGCCGCGTGCTCAAAGGCATTGCGTTCGAGAGCTTGCGCGATATGGGAGATCCCGAAACGCTGGCGGCGCGATACAACCGCGATGGTGCCGATGAGCTCGTTCTGCTGGATATTACGGCGTCACGGGATGGCCGCGCGACCTTTCTCGAAACGGTGCGTGGCGTGTCGCGACAGTTGAACATACCGTTCACGGCCGGAGGTGGGATTCGTACTTTGCAAGCGGGGCAGGCGGTCCTACGCGCGGGAGCTGACAAGGTAACCGTAAACACAGCGGCCGTGGAGCGCCCGGACTTGATCTCGGAATTGGCGGCTCAATTCGGATCGCAAGCGGTGGTGCTTTCCATGGACGTGAAACTGGTCAGTTCCGGATGGGAGGTATTCATCCGTGGTGGCCGTGAGGCAACGGGGCTCGATGCCATCGCGTGGGCGCGGCAAGGAGTCGAACGCGGCGCCGGTGAAATATTATTAACGTCAATAGATCGTGATGGAACATATAGCGGGTTCGATTGCAAATTGACGGCGGCTGTCGCCAATACAGTTTCGGTTCCGGTAATCGCATCCGGTGGTGCAAAGACACGCGAACATTTTCTTTCTGTTTTTTCGGAGGGGCAGGCAGATGCGGCGCTGGCCGCGTCTATTTTTCATGATCAGACGCAGCCAATTTCTAGCCTCAAGAATTATCTGGCAGAACACGGAGTGCCGATTCGGCTGACCCCATGATCATTCCGTGCATTGATTTGAAGGATGGGAAAGCGGTTCAACTCGTGCGCGGGCGACGCTTGGCGCTTTCCGTTGACGACATTCTAGGCTTGCTGGAGCGATTCCGAGACTATCCGATCGTACACGTTATTGACCTAAACGCCGCGCTCCGAACCGGAAGAAACCGGAAGTGGATCAAAACCCTGTGCCACCGGGCGCGCATGAAGGTCCGTGTCGGGGGAGGTGTGCGAACGGTCAAACAGGCCGAGGAGATATTATCCTGGGGCGCAGAGAAAATTATTGTGGGCAGCGCAGCGTTCCGTGATGGAGCGATTGCGTACAACTTTCTTCAGCGGTTGGTCGCGCGTGTGGGAAAGAGGCACGTTATCGTCGCTGTGGATACAGAAGGTGGACAGATCGTAGTGCGCGGCTGGCGTGAACGACTAGCTTTGCGGCCAGAGGAAGCAATTCCTCAGCTACAGCCATTCTGCTCTGAGTTTCTCTGCACCTATGTCGATAACGAAGGAACGATGAAAGGGACGAACCTGGCGTGGTTTCGTAAATTGCGAAAGTTGACGTCCTTGCCAGTCACCGCCGCCGGGGGGATTCGCAACATGGGCGAGGTGCGCGCGCTCGAAAGAATTGGCATGCGCGCCGCTGTGGGGATGGCTATTTATACAGGAAAACTTGCTGCGAAATAATGGCCGATTGTTTACGAATCGGAATCGCTAGCGAAGCAGATCTTCGAGCTGCACTTTCGTGTCCGTGCCGGCGTCGCGATACTTGACGATGACCGGGGTATACAGAGATAGCTGCCAATCTCTGCCGCGACCCTTGGAAATGGTGCGAGAACCAGAAACTACGACAGCATTTTCAGGAATAACCAGCGGTTCATCGGCAGTTGATGCGTGAATTGTTCCGGTCACCACGTCGTAAACGGGAGTAGAGCGATTGAGGATTGTGCCGGTACCAAGAACCGCGCGACGCTTCACAATCGTACCCTCGTACACTCCGGAATTACCCCCAACCAGCACTTCGTCTTCGATGATTACGGGCATCGCCCCTACCGGTTCAAGCACACCTCCGATTTGCGCGCCCGCCGAGATGTGGCACTTGCGTCCGACCTGCGCGCAGCTTCCGACGAGCGCGTGTGAATCGATCAGTGTTCCATCGTCAACGTATGCGCCAACATTGATAAACATTGGCGGCATACAGGTAACCCCCTTCCCGACGTAACAGCCGTCGCGAATGCTGGAGCCGCCCGGTACGATACGCACCCCACTTGCCGGCGTAAGTCTTTTTACGGGAAACGTGGACTTGTCAAAAAAAGGCTGGCGAGCGGTGTCAATCGACATATCGATGACCGTTCCCATTCGAAATCCTAGCAGGATGCCCTTTTTTACCCATTGATTCACGCGCCAACCTAACTTTGACGCGGGATCGGGTTCAGCAGCCCGTACAGAGCCGGAATTTAGTGCCTCCCGAAACGCCTGGAAGACTTGGAAGTGTTCCTCAGCATACGGCGCGGACGCATTATCGAAAAGCCCTTCAACTTGCTCTGGCAGCATGGACCTCCTGAACGAGCCCGAGCGTTGCGAGCAGTTCTCCTAGTCTCACCAGATTTTCCCGCTTGGGTGGAACCAAAGGGAGCCGCCAGACGGGCTCGAGCAATCCCATAAGGCCCATCGCTGCCTTCACCGGAATAGGATTGGATTCAACGAAGTTGATTTCCATCAGCGGGAGATACTTGCGCTGTAGGCGCCGAGCCTCTTCAAAGTTTCCAGCAAGGCAGCACTGGGTCAGTTGAGTCATTTCGGCAGGAATTTCATTTGACGCTACCGAAATGATTCCGCGTCCACCTAGCGCAATAAGCGGCAGTGTGATTGCGTCATCACCCGACAGTACCGCGAAATGGTCCGGAACGGAATTCACAATAGCGGCCATTTGTGAAATATTGCCGGAGGCTTCTTTGATGGCCATAATGTTGCCAATTTCAGAAAGGCGGTTCACGGTCGCGGGATCTATGTTGACGCCGGTGCGTCCAGCAACGCTGTAAAGAACAATGGGAAGGTCAACGGAGGCGGCGATAGCCTTGAAATGCTGATACAGCCCCTCCTGCGTCGGTTTGTTGTAATACGGGGTCACCGAGAGCAATCCGTCCACACCCATGGTTTTCAGTTCGCGTGCCAGTTCGATGACCTCACTCGTGTTGTAACCTCCGGCACCGGCGATGATGGGAACCTTGCCCCCGGCTTCCTCGAGCGTGATCTCGACAACCCGCAAATGCTCGGCGCGGCTCAGGGTCGGGCTCTCACCTGTGGTGCCGCAAGGACAGAGAAAATTAATGCCGGCGCTGATCTGCCTGCGCACTAGACGGCGGAATGTCAGTTCATCCAACGAGAGATCCTGGCGAAACGGAGTGACTAATGCAGTACCGCATCCTGTGAGCATAATTGCCTCCTTTGCAGAAATCCAAGCCATCGAATCATTTCTATCCGCGCTAAAATCTCATAGCTTCTCAATGATCTCGGGAAAAAAGAACACCCCTTTTTTCCCGACGATCCAACGTGCCGCGCGCAGGGCCCCGCGAGCAAAAGCTTCCCGGCTACGTGCCGTATGGCGCAAAGTGATCGTGTCGCCAAGCGAATCAAATCCAATCTCGTGAGTTCCGGGGTGCGTGCCGGCGCGAGTCGCGCTTACTCCTATCGGCCGCTCGTATCCCGCGTGTTTCATTTCTTCCACTAATGCGAGAAGGGTGCCGGAGGGCGCGTCCTTTTTAGCCGCATGATGGATTTCCCACGCCCAAGCACCATACTCTGTTTGGCCCGCAAGCAGGCGGGAGGCTTGCGACACGATTTTAAAAAACATCTGGATGCCGATCGAATAATTGGGACTCCAAACCAAACCTGTGTTGCTTCGGTGCACCACCGACTGAACGTGAGGCAGTTGATGCAGCCAGCCCGTTGTGCCCACGGCAACATTGACGCCTAGCCTAGCCAATCGCTCGATGTTTTCTACTGCTGCTGACGGCGTCGAAAACTCCACGGCCACATCTATACCGCTAAGATTTTCGCTGGTAAGTCCCTCAAAATTTTGATTGCTGGCCCCGTTTAATTTCAGTTTGACGGCAAAGTTGTATTCGGCAGCAAGCTGCTCGATGAGCTGCCCCATTTTGCCGTAACCTATAATCGCGAGATTCATCTCAGGAAACATTCTCCGGTTTTCGTGCTTCTCCCGCGAGAAGGTCGCGGACCATGGTGGAATAAATTTCGACCGCTTGCTCCAATTGGAGCTTCGGCACTCGTTCTTCTGATGTATGCGCCACATGAATACTTCCCGGACCCAGCAGGAATGGCTTGCCCCAGGCTCCCGCAAGCACCGGAATGTCAGTGGTGTAAGAAACGACGGTTGTAGGGATGCCGTCGAACCGCTCAAAGTGCATTGCCGGCGTGCAAAGGATTTCGCTGGCATTGGCCCGACCTGCAGCAGCCGCGGCTACTGACTGGCGCAGCGGACCCGGATCGCCAACGAGACGGAACATGATTTCGGCCTGCGCAGAATCTGCAACAACATTGGGTGCGCGGCCGCCGGAAATCGTTCCGATATTTAGAGTGCAGCGACCGAGAAGCGGGTCTTCGGGCAACGGAATGCGGCGAATGTCATGGAGCACGTCGAGAAGTCGATCAATAGCTGAATCGCCGAGATCGGGATACGCGGAGTGGGCCATTTTGCCATGCGCTATAACTTCCAGTCGAAGGGCGCCCTTGCTGGCAAGCGCCAATTGATTTTCGGTTGGCTCACCGTTAATTAAATAACGGCAGCCACGAGGGGATTGACTGGCCGCTTTTGCTCCCGTGCTGTTGCGCTCCTCGCCCACCAGGAACAGCAACCCGAAATTGCGCACTCTGTCTTCCAGCAACTTGTGGGCAGCAAAAATCATTGTGCCGATGATTCCCTTGGCATCACACGCCCCGCGGCCCCAGATGAACTGGTCATCTTCTTTCGAAGCAACGAAGGGAGGAACCGTATCCATATGCGTTGAAAGAGTGACAACAGGAGGACCCCAATGGACAAAGATATTGAAGCGCTCCGGCTCGGCTTCCATGCGCTCGATTGCGCCGGAGAAACGCGCTGCTAGGGCGGACAGATAGTCGTATAGAAAGCGTTCCACGTTGCGCTCGTTGTTGGTGATGGACTCGATGTCAATCAGCGCGCGAATGAGCTCGAAAAGGTTCATAGGTAATGCATTTCACCGGTCACGGAGGGAACTACAGGAGGGGAAGGACCCACGAGGAAACTACTCGGGTGCCGTCGCCTCTCGATAGCGCTCCATCCGTGTGTCACGGATGACAGTGGACAGGCCTTAGACCTGTCCCCCAATCGCGGCGGCGTCAGCTATCGCGGCGATTTCGGCGGAATGATCTGCAAGAGTCCCTTTCGCGCGAGTCTCCGAAGCTGTTCGGAAGTACCGACCCGGCTACTGATGGCCTCCGCTCCTCTACCAAAGACAGAACTGAATTTAGCAAAGCTGCAACGTAGGTGTCAAACAACAAATGCCGTCTTCTATTGCAGAATGAAGTGGATTCGGAGCGGATGCTGGCGGTCGCTGAATCAGGATTGCGGAGGAGTGAATCGCTTGGGCAAAATGAATTACCAACCAGCGCAGTTCCAAAGGGGGATTCGGTTTTTCCCGATTCGAGAGCGGGAGCGACTTTAGGACCATCCTACGGACAAATGGAATACTCAAGGTGTTGAAAACTACGAACATGCGCCTGGGCGGACACCGGCGATTCGACTGGCCAAGGTCGTGCAATGAGGGAGGCGTGGGCACACTCCGGATGACGAGATGTATTGGACAGCGAGCGAGGGGGAAGGGGCTTGCTCGCTGGCTTGTGCAGATCGTTCCCACCTGCCTCTGAGAGGGAAGCTAGGATGGATGACCCCACGCCCCGGCCCAAAAAAGACCGGGAAACGGAGTGGGCCTTTGGAGCCCCTGTTCCCAAGCAGGGGCTCCTCTTTTTTGCCTGGAAGTGACTCGGTAGCTACGCGAACGTCTTTGATTTAAATCACACCGCCGAATCGTTGAGCTCGCCGTAACTATTCCAACTTAGATTTTATAGTTTTTGCTAGGAAATCAACTTTGATCTACACGACGTAGCACCGGTATTTCCGCGCTTCGTAAAACGTGTGCGACCTCGGTTTCTTTGAGGCGGGACGCATCATATTCGAATGAAATATGATTCCGTGGGCCGTCCAAATGGAAATTGCGGAGTCCGTATGTGTTCGCAAACTCGCCGAGTTTGTAGAGTTGATCGGGGCGGAGCGGGGATTGAAGTTCGTAGGTGATTTCAACTAGCGTCATAGGGTGCAGTATAACAGCCCGGCAGCGAACCCGCTTGGCTGCCGAAATATACCCGTCGAGGTGTTTTTGTATCTAACATAGCGCCATGGATGACGCTCACTCCGAAGCAAGATCGAACAGCACACCCCCTGGCTCTGAACCCACGCCTCAGGCTAAGGATCCCGTTTGCGGAATGATCGTTGTTCCACAACGGGCGGCTGCTCGAGCCGAGCACGATGGAAAGACTTACTTTTTCTGTAGTGTCGGCTGCTCCCAAAAATTTCAAACCGATCCGCAGCGGTTTCTCTCGGGCCGTGCGGTTTCGCCTATGCCGCAACCCCCGATGGCGCAAACCCCTATGCCCCAATCGATGCTTCATGGAATTGCTCCGGCACGTGAAATCGCTGCAGGGCGAGCGAGCGTCGTCCCACAACCTGCAGACGCGCTAAATCAATATACCTGCCCGATGCATCCGGAAATTGTTCAAGCGGCTCCCGGCACGTGTCCGATCTGCGGCATGGCGCTTGAGCCGGTCGAAGTGACCGCAGACGAGCTTCCCGATCATGAACTGGAATCGATGAACCGGCGCTTTTGGATTTCGGCTCTGTTGACCGCACCGCTTCTTTTCCTGGCCATGGGCGAGATGATGAGCGGGTACTCCCAGCTTCGGCTCGCACATGCAAAAAACTGGATTGAGCTCGGCCTTGCAACGCCGGTCGTTCTCTGGGGAGGGTGGCCTTTCTTTACGCGCTTCTGGGATTCTTTACGGTACCGAAGCCCTAACATGTTCACGCTCATTGCGATGGGCACAAGCACCGCTTACGTGTACAGCGTGGTAGCAACGATGATCCCCGGAATCTTCCCGCTGTCGTTTCGGTCGCACAGCGGTGAAGTATCTGTTTATTTTGAATCCGCTGCGGTGATTACAACTCTGGTGCTACTCGGCCAAGTGCTCGAGCTGCGTGCGCGCAGTCGCACATCGAGCGCTATTCGCGCCCTGCTTGGCCTAGCTCCGAAAACAGCACGTGTTATTGCGGCAAATGGCGAGGAGCGCGACGTTGAGATCGCCCAAGTTCAGCCCGGTGACCGCCTGCGGGTGCGCCCTGGTGAGAAAGTTCCGGTGGATGGCACGGTCATGGAAGGCTCAAGCGCTGTCGATGAATCCCTCGTGACTGGCGAATCCATGCCGGTCGAGAAACACCCTGGCGACCGCGTGGTGGGCAGCACGATCAACTCCACGGGAACCTTCGTGATGCGCGCTGAGCGCGTAGGGAAAGAAACATTGCTGGCACAGATTGTTCGTTTGGTCAACGTGGCGCAACGAAGTCGCGCGCCGATCCAAAGGTATGCGGACGTTGTCTCATCGTATTTTGTCCCAGCTGTACTTGTGGCGGCGATAGCGACGTTCATCGTTTGGGCCCTATGGGGACCGCAGCCGCGAATGGTTTACGCCCTGGTCAATGCCGTTGCCGTTCTGATTATTGCATGCCCGTGCGCGCTGGGCCTCGCGACACCCATGTCCATTATGGTCGGCGTCGGGCGGGGCGCATCAGCCGGCGTGCTGATTAAGAGTGCCGAGGCGCTGGAAATCTTGGAGAAAGTGGACACCATTGTAGTCGATAAAACCGGCACGCTGACGGAAGGAAAGCCGCGTGTTGTTTCTGTCACCTTAAGTTCAGCAAGCGTCGTCAACGAACATGAACTTCTCCGGCTGGCGGCAAGTCTCGAGCAGGGAAGCGAACACCCAATGGCTGGGGCCATTTTGAAAGCGGCGTCTGAGAAGCATCTGATTCTCGAAACGCCCGTGAATTTTGAGTCCGTTACAGGCCACGGCATTCGGGGAAAAATTGGCGCGCGCAATGTGGCCATTGGCACAGAAACATTCTTAAAGGGTTTGGGCGTCGAGATGGAAGCCGCAGGTATGTCGCCACCTGCCCAACTAGAAACGAGCGTTTCACGTGTTTTTGTAGCGGTCGATACTCGACTCGCCGGAGTCCTGGCTGTGGCCGACCCAGTAAAAGCGTCCACGATGGAAGCTGTCGAAGCGCTGCATCGCGAAGGAATGCGGATCGTTATGCTCACCGGTGACCGCCGACAGAATGCCGAATTTGTTGCCCATAAGCTGGGGATCGACCAAGTTGAAGCGGAAGTCCTTCCGGGACAAAAACTCGAAGTGGTTCGGCGTCTGCAGAGCGAAGGCCACGTGGTAGCCATGGCCGGCGACGGTATAAATGATGCCCCGGCGCTTGCCGCGGCCAACGTCGGTATCGCGATGAGCACCGGCACCGACGTGGCCATGGAGAGCGCCGGAGTAACGCTGTTGCAAGGGGATTTGCGAGGGATTGTGCGCGCGCGTAAGCTGAGCCGCGCAACAATGCGCAACATCCGTCAAAATCTTCTTTTCGCGCTGGTCTACAACGTGTTGGGCATCCCTATCGCTGCTGGGGTGCTGTTTCCTTTTTTCGGGCTGCTCCTCAATCCAATGATCGCCAGCGCGGCTATGAGTTTTAGCTCGGTGTCGGTGATCGCTAACGCCCTTCGCCTTCGCAAACTTCAGTTGTAGAGTTGCTTGATCTGCAAACTCGCCCGTAAATGATCTGCACGCTATCCGCAACTTGGCCCTCCATTTCTCCAAAATGTGCGCCTTATCCGACGGGACTTCTTGCCATCTGCCCGCGTCTAAGGAGGGCAGGGAACCTTTCTCTAAGCCAAGTCGTATAGCTAGTTGGGACTTCAGAGTGGGAGTGGATCATGTCAGACCGTGCCAATTTAAATGGCAATGGTAAAAATGGGGGAAAGCGCCGGCGCAGAATTATGATTGGATCGATTCTTGGTCTGGTCTTGATCGGCGCGGGCTACGGAGTAATGGCGGCTCTTCATCCCAGCACTGAGATTGATCCGTCGAAACTTGCCATGGTGGAGCGCGGTGATCTGGCGCGCTCGGTGGTGGCTACCGGAAAGGTCCAACCGCTTTCCAAGGTTGAAGTGAAATCGAAAGCCAGCGGCATCGTGGAAAAACTGTATGCGGATTATGGGGACACCGTGAAAGCGGGCCAGGTGCTTGCACAGCTCGACAAAGTTCAGCTCGAAGCCGATGTCCGAGCGTGGCGCGCGAATCTGGACGCCGCCCAAGCCGCGATGCAATCGAGTGAAGCGACCCTCGAGCGCAACAAAGTGGACGCGGAAGGGCCTGAGGTGCCCTTCCAGAAGATCAACATGGAGCGCGCCCGCCAGATGTATATAGATGGGCTCATTGCTAAATCCTTTGTTGAAGACTCAGAAAAGGCGTACCAGCTCGCACTAAACAAGCAAATGTCGGCTCGTGGCAACATCGCGGTTTCGCGCGCGGAAGTGTTGAAGGCCAAAGCTCAGGTGGAGCAGGCGCAAGCGGCACTGGCGCGGGCGAGCGAAGATCTGCGGAATTCGACAATCGTCAGTCCCATTGATGGCTTGGTGCTTTCACGCGACGTGCAGATGGGAGACGCGGTTAGTTCCATCCTGGTCCTGGGTTCGCAGGCTACGCTCATCATGACGCTGGGAGACGTGAGTGAGGTCTACGTGCTGGGGAAGGTAGATGAAGCCGATATTGGCAAAGTCTATTTAAACCAGTCCGCGCGCATCGTAGTGGAATCGTTCAAAGATAAACAATTCGACGGCAAAGTAACCAAGATTTCGCCGCTTGGCAAAGAAAAGGATAACGTGACCACGTTCGAAGTCCGGGTCTCGATACGCAATCCTGGTGGCGACTTGAAAGCCAACATGAGCGCCAACGCTGAAATTTTGCTTGAAGAAAAGAAAGCTGTGCTGATGCTTCCGGAAGCCGCCATTATTTACGATAAGAGCCGTAATGCTTCGGTGGAAGCCCCCGACCCAAGAGGGGAGCACGGCCGGCGGAAAGTGCCTGTAAAGCTGGGCATCTCGAATGGCGTGAAGACGGAACTCTTGTCCGGGCTCAATGAAAAGCAGCAAGTGATCCTGCAATAAGCGCCACTTCTATGTCTTTCCGCGACCTTCTCGCCAGTACTCTGGACACGCTGTGGGCTCACAAGCGCCGAACCTTTCTCACCATGTTTGGTGTCGCGTGGGGAATTATCTCCGTGACCATCATGGTCGCCGGCGGAACCGGCCTCAGCGTCGGAGTCGAGAGGAATCAGCAAACCTTTGGCAAGGACATCATAATTGTTTTCGCCGGCCGCACGAGCATGCAGGCAGGCGGAATGCGCTCGGGCCGCTTGATCCGCTGGGACGAATTGGATTATCAGAAGGTGCAAGCTGAAGCTCCCTCCTGCAAATATGTTCTGCCGGAATTGGGCAACTCGGTTCAGGTGCGCAGTCTATTCAACAGCGGCGATCTTAATGTTGTAGGTTCGCTGTCGCCGTTTGCAGAGGTGCGAAGCATCGCAGTCAAAGAGGGCCGTTTTTATAATGAGGAAGACAACCACATGGCGCGGCACGTGGCTTTCCTCGGGAGTGACGCAAACAAGCAGCTCTTTGCGGAGCGATCACCGGTCGGCGAAAAGATTTGGCTCAATGGAACCCCGTTCACGGTCATCGGGGTAATGAAGTCCAAGGAACAAAATTCCAGTTACGACGGTCTGGATGTTCGCAAAGTCTTTATCCCATATAACGTAATGACCCGAGAATTCCCGAACAAGCCGCCAGCCATTCCGCATTCCATTGACCGCCTAATCGTGGTGCCACTCGCACTCGCCAGCCACGCCGATTGTGTTCGCCAGGTCAAACGAACCCTTGGCCGCCTGCATGACTTTGATCCACGGGATAAAGAGGCCGCCGGAATGTGGGACACGGTGAAAGACGCGCAGGCGCGCCAGCTCCTTTTCGACGGGATGGAATATTTTCTTGGCGCAGTCGGCGTGGCCACGCTTTTTCTCGGTGGACTCGGAGTCATGAACGTGATGCTTGTATCGGTTCGCGAACGCACGCGCGAGATCGGCGTTCGCATGGCTTTGGGTGCGACTCGCCGATCGATTCTGCGGCAATTTTTTGTTGAGACGATGATTGTTGTTTTTTTGAGCGGTGCTATCGGGCTCGCAATAGCATACGGTTTTTGTGCGCTCGTAAATCTGATGCCCATGCCTCTTTTTTTCGCAGGCTTGCTGGCAAGCTGGAAGCTCGGTTTGCTTTCCGCAGCGCTTCTTGGAGCCATCGCTGTCGTTTCGGCAATCTATCCGGCCACCCGAGCGGCGGCCGTCGATCCGATTGAAGCCTTACGGTTCGAGGCGGGGGGCTGAAATGGTACGCGAAATTCTGCGGCAAGCCTGGTCGGCATTAGGCCGCAACCCGGCGCGAAGTATGCTCACGATGATGGGTATTGTTTGGGGAATTGTTGCCGTGACGCTTTTGCTTAGTTATGGCAGCGGCTTCCGCCAAGTCTTAATGTACACCTTCGAAGTTTTCGGCAAAGGCGCCGTAGTGTGCTGGCCGGGTACTACTAGCCAACAAGCGGGCGGAGAACGTGCTGGCAAAAAGGTCCGCTTCGAACAAGAGGACGTGGAATGGATCCGCGCTCAAGCTCCGCTTGTAAGGCGCGTGACACTTGAAACCGTCCGTTTCAAGGGGATTTCTTATCAAGAGCGGCTTTCTAACACTGCAATTCGTGGCATTTATCCCGAGTACGGCGAGATGCGCAATGAGATTCCTTTTGAGGGTCGCTGGATCACCGCGCAGGACATAGCTGAGCGGCGCCGTGTTGCTTTCCTGGGCGCGCGCTTACGCAAAAAGTTATTTAGCGGACAACCGGCGATTGGTGAAGAGGTGCGCATCGACGGCGTTCGCTTCACGGTAATCGGAACAATGGACACAAAGTTTTCTGATAGCAACTATTTCACCAGCGATGACCAATCCGTCTTTATACCCTATTCTGCAGCGGGTGACATGTGGGACGCCCGGTATGCGAGCGTGCTTCTGTTCGAGCCGATCGCGCTCCAGTTCGAGGCCCAGGCCATGACGCAGGTGCGCGCCGCCGTAGCAGCGCGGCAGCGCTTTGCCGCCAGTGATAAACGCGCCATTCAAATGTATGGCCGCCAGGAATTCAAGCCCATCTATGAAGGAATTACCATAGGCGTGGAGGTGCTACTGTTCTTGGTTGGCGCATTGACCCTGGGGATTGGAGGTGTTGGAGTTATGAACATCATGCTTGTTTCGGTTGAAGAGCGCGTGCGCGAGATTGGATTGCGCCGTGCTCTCGGTGCACGTAAAATTCATATTCGCCTGCAATTTTTGGCCGAGGCGCTCGCTCTCACAGTAGTCGCTGGAGCCGTGGGTATTCTGCTGTCGGTGGCGATCACATCTGCAATTGGCACACTCCCATTTCTCGGGCCAGGTTATGAAGACACCAGCGGTAAAGTAGACATTCACCTGCGAATTTCGATCGCTACTCTGCTTCTGTCTTCAGGGATACTGATTGTCGTCGGGGTATTCAGCGGACTTTTCCCGGCGATCCAGGCCGCGCGCCTCGATCCTGTCGAAGCTTTGCGCTACGAATAGGGTATAGCCGCCACAGGGCGCATACGTCGCCGAAATAAACCGGTAACAGTCAGCGTTTTGACTTTCCGCAAACGCTTAGCTTTGGCTGAGGAGCGTGTCTAAGTACGTGATTAATTCCGGTGAGTCCCAATTTTGCGGACCGATAATCTTTCGCGCGATGCGGCCTTCGCGGTCAATGATGTAGGTTTCGGGGTATATCGAGGTGCCGTACTGCAGCGAAATTTTCTTTGTCGGGTCGCGGAACGTCGGGAAGACGATATTTTGATTTCGCAAAAACTGCTCGTAGGCTTGCGAATCTTCATCAACGCTGATGCCGAGCACGGTACCGCCTCGAGAGCCGATGTGTTGTTGCAGCCGGTTGAGCGACGGCGTTTCCTCAACGCATGGTGGGCACCAGGTGGCCCAGAAATTCAGAACGACTACTTTGCTGCGAAAGTTGCTGAGCGTTGTCTGCTTGCCATCTCGTTCGAATGTAAACTCCGGCGCCGTCTTCCCGGCGAGGCTGGCTTCACCTTGGCGATAGCTGGGTGAAGCAAAAATCACCACGATAGACAGCGCTGCCGCGAGCCCCGACCATCTTAGGATTTTCTTGGCTTGTCCCACTGGATGCTATAATAGCAGCTTAACCGCGCGCTACGCGAACGGTGAGCACAGCGTCCCCTCGTGCGAATTCACTCGACATGACGCACCCCATCAGTGTTCGTGCAGTTATTCCTGCGCGCAACGAACAGGACACCATCGCCGCCGCCGTCGAATCTCTGGCCCGGCAGCCCGAAATTGCCGAGATCATTGTCGTCAATGACCACTCAACTGACGGCACTGCCGCGGTCCTCTCCCGGCTTGCAGCCCACATTCGACATCTGCGTTGCCTTGAAGCCAAACCTCTGCCCGATGGCTGGGTCGGTAAAAATTTTGCGCTTTCTGTGGGCGCGGCGGGCGCCACTGGAGATTGGCTGCTATTCACCGATGCCGACGTGGTGCATCTGCCAAACTCAGTTAGCCGCGGGCTGTCAGCCGCGGCTGATACCGGTGCAACGCTGGTCTCCTATTCGCCCCAGCAGGAACTGCGGACGTGGTGGGAACGCGCATTGATTCCGTTCGTCTTTTGCCGGTTGGCTCAGACTTTTTCTTACGCCGTTGTGAACGATCCGGGATCCGGCGTTGCCGCGGCTAACGGTCAGTACTTGTTGATCCGCCGCGACGCGTACCAGGCTATCGGCGGCCACACGAGCGTCGCCGGCGAGGTGCTCGAGGACGTGGCCTTGGCTCGCCTTGCCAAGCGCGCCGGATACCGTCTCTACTTTGCGCCCGGACCAGGTATAGCGAAGGTGCGGATGTACAGCAGTTTTTCCGCGATGTGGCAAGGATGGACCAAGAATCTGTATCCCCTAATGATCGGTCCCGGAAAGCACCGCTGGACGGAACTTGCCTCTGTCGTGCCGTGGATACCGCTGCTGTTGCTGGCGATGAGTCTGATACCGTTCCGTGCGTTCCGGACCGAGCGGCCCGTTCTGGTTATCGCCGGGCTGATGTTACTTGCCGGACGCCACGTGATCTATGCAGGTATGCTTCGCCGGAATCATTTTCCGCTTTCCTGTATCCTATATTATGGGCTCGGCGTGATTCTTTACGCTGCGGCCCTACTGGCATCGGCGCGACGTTACGCTCAAGGTACGATCACTTGGAAAGGGCGCGAGTATCCGGTGACGTCGCCTGGAAATTGAGGCAGGAACGATCGAATGGTTTATATCACTCGCAAGATCGAGTTCTCAGCTTCGCATCTCTACCACAATCCGGCATTTTCAGCCGAAGAGAACCGACGCATTTTTGGTAAGTGCAATAATCCGCATGGCCATGGACACAATTATGTTTTGGAAGTGACTGTGGCGGGCGAGCCGGATCCGCAGACGGGAATGGTGCTGGACCTGAAAGAGTTGAAAGGAATTCTGCAGAGGGAAATCATCGAGCGGATGGACCACCGTTTCCTGAACTATGAGGTGCCGGAGCTGGCTGGCCAGATTCCTACGTGTGAAACTATCGCCTCGGTCGTCTGGAATTTTCTGGAACCCAAAATCACAAAAGGCTCGCTGCATCGAGTGCGACTCTACGAGACCCCCGATTTGTTCGTGGATTGCTATCGTGATTCGACCAATCGGAGCTCCGCCCGATGAAATCGTCAAATCAGTTAAAACTTGTACTGACGCGCCGCTATCGTTTCGCGGCATCCCACCGCCTGCATAACGCGCGCTTCAGCGAAGAAGAAAACAGCCGAATTTACGGGAAGTGCAGCAACCCGTATGGTCACGGTCACAATTATGTGATCGAAGTCAGTCTTTCAGGCCCGCTTGATCACGCTACCGGAATGATCGCTAATCTGGCGGATCTGGACAGGTTTGTCGAACGTGAGGTGCTCGAGGATTTCGACCATCGCTATCTGAACAAGGAACTTCCTGTATTTCATGAAAGGGTACCTACTTCTGAGAATCTTTGCATTGAGATTTACTCGCGTCTGAAAAGCTTTCCAAGCGCTAAGCTGGAGGGTATTCGGTTGGAAGAGACCGGCTTGAACAGTGTCGAATATTCAGGCGACAAAGGAGTATAACGTGGCTCCTCGTGAAGAGCTTGTGATTCCCGAAGCAAAATCAGGGTCGAGCGAGTCGGTTGCCGATCTGGTCCGACGAATGCTTGGATTAATTGGCGAGGACCCAAACCGCGAAGGGCTTCGCCGTACGCCCGAGCGTTTTGAAAAAGCGCTGCGCTTCCTAACCGCAGGATATAAGCAGGACGCCGGCGATATCCTGAACAACGCCACCTTCAGCATATGCTACGACGAAATGGTCGTGGTGAAGGATATTGAGGTGTTCAGTTTGTGCGAACACCATTTGCTCCCCTTTTTTGGTAAGTGTCACGTTGCCTACCTCCCCAACAAGAAAGTGATCGGGCTCAGTAAAATCGCGCGGCTGGTGAACATGTTCGCGCGCCGCCTGCAAATTCAAGAGCGGCTTACGCATCAGATCGCTTCAGTCATCGCTGAAAAAATCAGCCCCGAAGGAGTTGGCGTCATTATCGAAGCGCGGCATCTTTGTATGGTGATGCGCGGCGTGGAAAAGCAGCACTCGCAAGCCGTGACCAGCGCGATGCTGGGTGCTTTCCGCGAAAATAAACAGACACGCGACGAATTCCTCGCCCTGATCCGAAAGAGCGACACTTGAAAGCCTTGCGCGTGCGCAACGTCCTCCACCGACTTTCGACGTCACTTTACAATTTCTTTACACACACTGTTACGCTATGTTACGCTCCCAAGGTCGAAGAGAAGACAAAGACAATACAAAATATAGCGAGAGGATGCGACTGAGGGGGCCATTTGAGAGAAGCCAAATCAGTGTTGGTCGAACAATATCGGGTACATATCAAAGACACCGGCTCACCGGAAGTGCAAATTGCATTGCTGAGCGAGCGCATCAACTACCTGACTTCGCATCTCAAGGCCCATGTGAAGGACCACGCATCGCGGCGTGGGTTGATCATGATGGTCAACAAACGGCGACGACTCCTGGATTACCTCAACCGTCGCGAACCGGATCGGTATCGAGAGATTGTCGAACGCCTCAGCCTGCGTAAGTAATGGCCGAAGTTTGATGGGCACAGCGCATGCGCGTAATGCAACCGAAGTTGCGTAGCGTTCTGCGATTCCTCCGGCTGCACTCCGCGAAGTTTTCTAGTTGACCCGAGCCTAGTCTTCTCCGCAGTTGTCTCAGCTTTCTCTTCCTCACCAAAGCGGAATTTTCTCTCCGTATTCGAGGGCTCCTCGATGATTCGAGCGAGCGAAAGGATTCTTACTTATGCCAGAAACAAATCATCTGCCTTCACCGCATCAGGTGCAATTGGAATTGGGGGGACGAAGCCTCATCTTGGAAACCGGTAAAATCGCTCGGCAAGCCAACGGCGCCATCGTAGTCCGTTATGGCGACACGGTTTTGCTCGTCACCGCCTGCATGTCCAGTGCGAAAAATGACCGTGACTTTCTGCCTCTCACTGTTGATTATCGCGAATACACGTATTCCGCCGGCAAAATTCCGGGCGGTTTTTTTAAGCGTGAAGGCCGTCCTTCAGAGCGCGAAATTCTGGTTTCACGTTTGATTGACCGCCCCATGCGCCCTCTTTTCCCCGAAGCGTGGCGCAATGAGACGCAAATTGTGGCTATGGTCCTGTCGGCTGATAGCGAAAACGATCCCGACGTAATCGCTCTCACCGGTGCCTCCGCTGCTGCATTTTGCTCCGATCTTCCTTTTGAAAGACCCATCGCCGCAGTTCGCGTTGGCTTGCTTAAGGGCCAGTTGGTGGCTAATCCAACCGTGGCCGAGCAGAAAACCAGCCTTCTCAACATTGTCGTCGCTGGCAGCGAAGAAGCCATTGTCATGGTTGAGGCCGGGGCGCTCGAAGTTTCTGAAGACACCGTCGCCGACGCGTTGGAATTTGCCCACGCGCAAATCAAGCGCATCATTGCAGCGATCCGCGAATTGCATTCCAAGGTAAATCCGAAAAAGGTTGTCGTGCCGCCTCTGGAGTTTGACGAAGCTCTTTACGCCAAAATCGAAAAGCAATATGGCCCGCGCCTGCACGATGCGCTCGACACCGCCAAGTATCCCAAGAAGCAGAGCTACCATTTGGTGGACAGCATTCTGGATGAAATTGTTAAGTCCATCCCCGAGGAACAGGAGGACCAGCGCAAGCTCGCCGCCCGCGCATTTGAGCGCCTTCGCGAAAAATATTTCCGCGACGATATGCTCATTCGCCGCCGCCGGCCGGATGCTCGCGCCTTCGATCAGATTCGTCCGATCACCTGCGAAGTGAGTTTGCTGCCGCGCGTGCATGGCTCAGCGCTCTTCACAAGAGGTGAAACGCAAGCTCTGGCGACTCTCACGCTCGGCACCAAGGAAGACATGCAGCGGCTTGACCTGCTATTCGAGGCAGAGGCTTTCAAGCGCTTCATGCTGCATTATAATTTTCCGCCATTCAGCGTTGGCGAAGTGAAATTCTTGCGCGGTCCGGGACGCCGTGAAATCGGTCATGGTGCACTCGCCGAACGCGCACTGACGAGTCTGCTTCCGCCCGAGTCCGAATTCCCTTACGCTATGAGGCTGGTTTCGGACATCCTCGAATCGAACGGTTCTTCATCGATGGCCACTGTTTGCGGCGCATCGCTCGCGATGATGGATGCGGGCGTGCCGCTTCGCTCGCCGTGTGCGGGAATCGCGATGGGTCTGGTTGTCGAAGGTGATAAATTCGCCGTGCTGACCGATATCGCCGGCGCGGAAGATCACTACGGCGATATGGACTTTAAGGTTGCCGGTACCCGCGCCGGCATCACCGCATTGCAAATGGACATCAAGGTCAGTGGAATCAGCATCGCCATGATGCGCGAGGCATTGGCCCAGGCCCGCAAAGCCCGTTTCGAGATTCTTGATGCCATGGAAAAAACGCTGGCCTCGCCGCGAACTGCAATTTCGCAATACGCGCCGCATCTCTTCATGCTTACAATTCCTACTGACAAAATCCGCGATCTCATCGGCCCTGGCGGCAAAAAAATCCGTTCGATCATCGAAACCACTGGCGTCAAGATTGACGTCATGGACGATGGAAAAGTTCACGTCTTCGCTACCAGCGGCACCGCGGGTGATGCGGCCTTGCAGATGATTCGCGACGTTACCGCAACGGCTGAAATCGGCAAGACCTATCTTGGCAAAGTGGTGCGCCTAGCGGATTTCGGGGCGTTCGTCGAAATTTTTCCGGGAACCGACGGTCTTTTGCACATCAGTGAGATTTCCGAGCAGCGCATCCGCGATGTTCGCGATGAGCTCAAGCTCGGCGATCAGGTTCTCGTAAAAGTTCTGGCCATCGAAGGAAACAAAATCCGCCTGTCGCGGAAAGCGCTTTTGCGCGAAGCGCGTGAGAAGCAGCGCCGTGAGGCGGGTCCCGGCCCCGAGGGGGGCACGGGCCATGAAGCCACAACCGGACAGTAAAGGAGTTTCATTCCCCAAAACGGACGGCCCACGCAGCAACGGGCCGTTTTTCTTTCTTCCCGGGTAAACGATCTGGCTTCCAGTATGGCGGTAACCGCGGGCTATTGTCCTCTGCGGATGTGTGCTCCCACCGCAGACAATTTTTCTTCAATCCGCTCATAGCCGCGGTCGATGTGATAGACGCGGTCGATAATCGTTTCTCCGCGTGCTACCAACCCCGCCAGAACAAGTGATGCACTGGCACGGAGATCCGAGGCAATCACTTTTGTGCCCGATAGCGGCGATGGCCCCCACACGGTCGCGCGCCGCCCATCGATGGATATGTTCGCGCCCATGCGCGACATCTCACTGGCGTGCAGATACCGATTCTCAAAAATAGTTTCGGTGATGACCGAACTTCCTTCAGCTTGTGTTGCCAGTGTCATGTATTGCGCTTGCATGTCCGTGGGAAACCCTGGATATTCCTCGGTGGTGACGTCGGCGGCGATAAGTTTTTTCGAAGCACGCACGCGCAAACTTGTCGGCGTCTCCTCGGTAATTTCCGCACCTGCCTCACCGAGCTTCGCAATTACGGTTTTCAAATGGTGGGGAGCACAAGCGGTTAGCAGCAACTCGCCGCCAGTCAGGGCGCCGGCGACAAGAAATGTTCCTGCCTCGACGCGATCGGGGATCACCGAATGCTCAGCGCCATGCAATTTACTCTGGCCGCGCACCCGCAAGATGGATGTGCAGTCGCCTTCGATATCCGCGCCCATTTTGCGGAGCAATTCCACCAAATCTGTGATTTCGGGCTCTCTTGCTGCGTTTTCGATCACGGTCTCACCGTCGGCCAGCGTCGCCGCCATCAGGATGTTCTCAGTGCCGGTTACCGTGATCTTCTCAAAATGGATGTGCGCGCCTTTCAGCCGCCCCATATTGGGGACGCGTGCCTCCACATAGCCATGCGCTGTTGAAATCTCCGCCCCCATCTTTTCCAGCGCGCTAAGGTGCAGATCCACGGGCCGAGCGCCAATCGCGCAACCACCGGGCAGTGAGACCCGCGCCGATCCAAATCGCGCAACCAGTGGACCAAGCGTCAAAATCGAGGCCCGCATAGTACGCACCAATTCATAGGGGGCCTCCGCGTCGGTCACCGTTTTCGCCTCGATAATAAATTGCGTGGGAGGAACCTCGGGAGTTTCTACTCTGGCCATCATGTGCGCAAGCAATTTACCCATGGTGATGATGTCGCGCACTCGTGGAATATTCTCGAGATGCACCGGCTCAGCTGTCAGCAATGCGGCAGCCATCGCTGGCAATGCGGCATTTTTCGCGCCGCTGATTGCCACCGTGCCTTCCAGGCGCCTTCCGCCTTCGATGAAGAACTTATCCATTGTCTTCCTTCAAGAGTAATCGCCTTTCATTCGTTCAGCGCGCTCCGCAGATTATTTCGCGCAGCACCGAGTCGCGCCCGCGCTTCGTCGACCGAGCACTTTCCTTTCAACATTACCAGCGCAATCCGCAAGTTGTATCCCGATTGACGCAGCGCCTGTGCCGCGTCGGACACATGGGCCCCGCTGGCCTCCGCCACGATGCGCAATCCGCGTTCTCGCAACTTCTTATTTGTCGGTGTTACATCAATCATCCAATTATCGTAGACGTGCCCGAGACGAACCATCACCGCGGTAGAGAGCATGTTTAAAACCATTTTTTGTGCCGTCCCTGCTTTCAGCCGAGTCGATCCTGCGATCACTTCTGGACCAGTCCTGGTCACAATCGCGATGCTCGCCCGTCTGGCCAGCGGCGATCTTTCGTTGGAGGTAATCGCAATGGTGGTGACCCCACGCCTCTCCGCATGTTGCAGCGCGCCAAGAACATATGGTGTTGTCCCGCTCGCAGCGATGCCCGCGACAACATCTCGTGACGTAAGTTTCTTTGCCGCGAGATCGCGTGCCCCCTGAGCCGCAGAATCTTCCGCGCCCTCGACAGCCGAGGTCAGCGCCTTCGGACCTCCCGCAACGATTGCTTGAATAACTTGCGGAGAAACTCCAAACGTAGGGGGACACTCCGACGCGTCAAGCGTGGCCAAACGCCCGCTCGTCCCCGCACCAACGTAAATCAGCCGACCGCCACTCTTAATGCCGCGAACCGCAGCATTCACGGCTCGGGTAATAGCCGGAATGGCTCGTCGCACCGCGCGAGCGACAGTTTCGTCCTCCCGGTTGATGATTCGCAGGATATTCGCTGGCGAAAGCGTATCCAATCCTCGGGATCGGGGATTGCGCACCTCCGTTGCTCGACTCTTCTGGGGCTGTTTTTTCACAAGGGAAAAGTATAATGGCGTGCCCGCTCGCAGGTCTCACGAAGTCGCGAAGTCGCCAACACTGGCGCAATACAAAGTTACTTCTCTGCGACACCCTTGGCGAGACCCAGGCTCTCCACCACGGCATCTGCAACGGCCGGTCGAACCTCTCGGATCTTGTTATTCTCTCGCGTGGGATGTACGCGGTTGGTCAGGAGAATAACGAAAAGTTCCTTTTGCGGATCAATCCAAATAGATGTACCGGTAAACCCCGTGTGACCGAAGCTGTTCTTCGAAAAATAGTGGCCAGCTGATGAGCCTTCGGTCGGCACGGCCCACCCGAGGACGCGCGTACCACCGGAAATGCTCTGCGCACCGGTGAATTCGTTCAGTGTACTTCGCCGCAGGAAGCGGTGATGTGCGTAAATTCCGCCGTTCAACAGCATTTGACAAAAAGCTGAGAGATCGCTCGCCGTCGAAAACACGCCTGCGTGCCCGGCCACGCCTCCCATAGCAAAGGCATTTTCGTCGTGTACTACGCCATGCACCAGCCGCTTGCGATAATCGCTATCGTTCTCAGTCGGCGCAATTCGTGAAAGCAGCCTCTTTGGAGGGTTATACATCGTGTCGCGCATTCCGAGTGGAGTAAATATTTCCTGGCGTGCAAGTGTCTCGAGTGATCTGCCCGTGACGCGCTCCGCAATTTCCCCAAGTAAAATAACTCCCAGGTCCGAGTAAGCCTCTTTTGCACCGGGAGCCGTGACGAGCGGCTCCACCATAATCTTCGCAACGACTTCGTCCTTACTCTTACACGTCTTGTAAAACGGTTGGTGCGGAGGCAGCCCTGACGTGTGGGTTAGCAGATGCCGCACAGTTACTGCGCGGCGCCACTCAGGATTGGGCCCCGACGCCCACTCCGGCAAATAACGCGCGATGGGCGCGTCAAGATCCACTCGCCCACCCTGATGGGCTTCGGTCAATCGAGCGATCACCGTTGTCGTGACAATCACCTTCGATAGCGATGCGACATCATAAATAGTGTCCGCGCGAATCGCGGGCGCGCCGGGCTCGTACGTTTGCTTTCCAAAAGCTTGAATAGTCACCTCGCCTCGGTAGCCCACGGCAAGAACGCCGCCCGGAAATGCGTGGTCGACAACAGCGCGGGCAATCATGTCGAATGCTGGCTTCAGACGCTCTTCCGTTGATTTCGTCGCCATCCGAATAGTCATTGGACTTGCCGGCGCGCGAATTCCATCACCGGTATGCCCACCGGCCACCCCCGGCACGCTCACCGGCAATCGTCCGCCAATCGCGGTTTGGCCAAACAGTGCGCGCGCCGCAGAGATTTGCGAAACCTCTGCCGTTCCCATCGCCGCGAGCCACGTCGCGGCATCGGGAAAATGTCCGATGAGATATGGGTTTCCGAAGCACACCACGATCGCCGGTTTTCCCGCGCGCAGGATCCGATTGATGAGCGCCGCCTCTTCTTCGCGCACTCCAACGGTGCCCTTGCGATCGCTGACCTTTACGAAAAGGGCGACGATACTCACATCATATTTGTCTGCAGACGGCACTTGCACGGACGAAACCGTCGAGAATTGCGAATCTGTGCGCACCACTTGCAAAGAATCCACTCGCCACCGCAGCTCGCGCTCAAGATCCTCCGCCGGATAGGGATCGGGGTCGGCGTCCACTGCGACAAGCAGCGCCCGCGTTGGCCTGGTCGCGTCGAGAGGCAGAAGGTGCGCCGTGTCGCGCAATAGCACAACTCCGCGGTCACTGATGTTTTGAGCCAGGTCCACCCATGCGGGTTTGCCAAAGTTCGAGTTGAGCGCATTCACGTCCACCAATTTTTTCGTCGGCAAGCCAAGGCGCGCCTTAGCGCGCAACAAACGAGTAACCGACTGATCCAGTCGTGCTTTCGAAATTCGGCCGGAACGCGCCGCTGCCAGCAATGCTGCGAATGCAGCATCTGGAACGGGCGGCATCAGCACCGCATCCGAGCCTGCTAGGAATGCTCGCACCGCGGCTTCTCCGGGAGGGTAGCGCACCGTTATGCCGCCCATTTCCATCGCGTCGGTTACCACCAGCCCCTCGAACCCAAGCTCTTGCCGCAAAACGTTGGTGAGAATGTTATGTGACAGGGTCGCGGGCACATTGGGGTCGGGCTCGAATGCCGGAACCGAGAGGTGAGCAGTCATGATGCTGCTAACTCCGGCCTTGACCGCCGCGCGAAAGGGAACGAGTTCCACCTCTTCGAGCCGTTTCATGTTGCCTTGAATGACTGGGAGATCCAGATGCGAGTCCGTCGCTGCGTCACCATGTCCAGGAAAATGTTTGGCGGTCGCCAGCGCGCCATTTTCCTCAACCCCGCGCACATACGCCGAAACAAATTCAGCCACTCGCTTCGGGTCTTCCCCAAACGAACGCGTGTTGATGATTGGATTATCGGGGTTGCTGTTCACGTCCGCCACCGGCGCAAACACCCAGTGCACTCCGCTGGCACGCGCTTCGAGCGCAGTTATCTTTCCCATTTGATAAGCGTCTACAGGAGACCACGTGGCGGCCACTCCCATCGCGGGGGGAAATGAGGTGCCTTCATCAAGGCGCATGGCGGTGCCGCGTTCAAAATCGGCGCCGATGAGCAGCGGAATTTTTGCATGGCTCTGAAGTTGGTTGGCCAGCACCGCCGTCGGGTACACTTGGCTCTTCACCACGCCGAGCGGCGAGCCTTGCGTCACCACGATGAAGCCCCCAACGTGGTTCTGCTCCACTTCACGCAGCAAGTTGCGATACGCGTCACTCTCGGCGGAAACGAATGCCCCGTGATACACGGTAAAAATCACCTGCCCGATTTTCTCTTCGAGCGTCATGCCCTTTAATGTCTCGGTCACCCAGCGCTCGGCTATCGGTGAAGGTCTGCTTGATTTGGATTCTGACGCGGCAGCTTTTTCGGCAGCAGCTTTTTCAGCCTGGTGGGCGGTTTTCGAAGAAGCTTTTTTTTGTGTGCGGCCGGTGGGAACCATTACTAGGAGAATGAGGAGCGGCCAAATCCTGTGAATCCTGGGCCCCTTTTTTGTACTGCGGTTGGCCCCAGAAGTTGACGCCCGCATCCCGCAGTTGTATATAGCACATGCCCTTGAGCGGCACAACCAATTCGATCCGCTGCGCTGCGAAAACTACCGCGCGCGAGAATGTTCACCGTGAAGTATTTCATATTGAGGAGCCCACTTTCTTATCTCGTTTGTTACTTCATGTCCTACCGAAGTTAGCGGCTCTTGTGGCGTTTACGGTTGCGATCACGATTTTGCCTGTCGTCGCGGCGCGAACCGCAAAGACAACCACCGCGGTAAAGACAGGTCTCGACGTTTTTGAGCAGCAGCATTTTGCTCCGCTGCGAGGCAAGCGAGTTGGCCTGATCACCAATCACACCGGCGTCGATCACAAAGGTCGCAGTGTGATCGATTTGCTCGCAAACGCTCCTGGCGTCAAGCTGGCAGCACTGTTTAATCCCGAGCACGGTCTCTTCGGCCGAGCCGACGAAAAAGTTTCTTCCATCACCTACGAAGTAAAAACTAAAAAGGGTCCCGTGAAGGTAGCTGTCCACAGCCTCTATGGCGAAACGCGCAGGCCCCTGCCGGAAATGCTAGTCGGACTCGACGCCCTGGTCTTCGATATTCAGGATGCCGGCGTCCGCTTTTACACCTACACGACAACCATGGGTTACGCCATGGAGGAAGCAGCCAAGAATCACATCGCTTTTTATGTTCTCGATCGCCCCAACCCCATTGGCGGGGAAGTGATCGAAGGACCCATACTCGACCGCGATCGTCTCAGTTTTGTCGGATACTTTCCTATGCCGGTGCGCTACGCGATGACCATTGGCGAACTGGCACGCATGTTCAATACTGAAAATAGAATTGGCTGCGACTTGCACATCATCGCGATGCAAGGTTGGCAACGCAGCGAATGGTACGCGGACACCGGCCTCGCCTGGATTGCACCTTCTCCCAATCTGCGCACTTTACCCGCAACGGTTCTATATCCCGGCCTCGAGATTTTGCAGAACGCGGATGTCTCGGTCGGCCGCGGCACTGCGACTCCCTTTGAGGAATTTGGCGCACCCTGGATGCGCGGAGAAGAGATCAGTGCTGAGATCGGTCGGCGCGGCATCCCCGGTCTGCGTTTCAGCGCCACGCGCTACACACCCGAGAATGGGCTCCATAAAGGCGAGCTATGCGAAGGCGCGGCCATTGAAATCGTCGACCGCAACGCGGTGCGCTCGATACGCATGGGCCTCGAAATCGCCGATCTTCTACAGAAACAATACCCTGATAACTTTTCTGTTGAGCGCACCCTTCTGCTTCTGGGCAACGCTGCGACGATTCAAAACTTAAAGAACCGCATGCCCCCAGCTGACGTCGTCGCAAGCTGGAGTACAGACCTCGCCGCATTTCAGCAGATGCGCGCGAAGTATCTCCTCTATTGATAGAAAGTTGTCTACAGATGGTCCATTCCTTATCGAAGAGCCAATCCCTGTATCGATGTTCATTCAGGAGTCGATGAGCCATTCCCCTCGTGCTAGAGTATCGGGTATGCGCATTGTTTCTCTGTTGCCTTCCGCTACCGAAATTCTTTTCGCGCTGGGACTAGGCGACTGCGTTGTTGGTGTTTCGCACGAGTGCGATTTTCCGGCGCAGGCCCGCTCCCGGCGCGTTGTCATTCGCTCCAGAATCCCTCATGACGCCGCACCTGGCGAAATCGACCGCCTGGTCCGCGAGTTTGTGGCGCGCGGCGAAAGCCTCTACCGCGTCGATGGTGACGCGCTGCGCGAGCTTGCTCCAGACGTCATCGCCACCCAGGATTTGTGCCACGTTTGCGCGGCCTCCCCGAACGATTTAGCCGATGCGCTATCTTCTCTGCAGCCGCAGCCGCAAATTATTTCCCTCAACCCGCACAACCTCGCCGATGTTTGCAAAGACATTCTCACCGTTGGCGACGCCGCAGATCGCGCGGACGCCGCTCGCGAAGTCGTCACCCAGTTCGAAGCTCGCATATCTGCCGTAGCCGATGCCGTTGCTGGCATCATGGAGCGTCCCAAAGTTGTTTGTCTCGAATGGCTCGTTCCGTTTTATGTCGGCGGGCACTGGGTGCCGGAGATGGTCGAGCGCGCTGGCGGACAGGATGTACTGGCCCGCGCGAACCACCGCTCCTTCCCTGTTCATGTTAAAGACGTGATTGCGGCCGCGCCCGAGGTAATTCTCCTGATGCCCTGCGGCTACGACGCCGACCAGGCGGCCGCAGAATATCGAGCGATGCAGTTTCCGCCTGAGTGGAACGCGTCATCTGCGATACGCGGCGCAAGCGTCTTCGCGCTCGACGCCAACGGTTACTTCTCTCGTCCCGGTCCGCGTCTCGCCGACGGCGTAGAAACCCTCGCTCATATATTCCATCCGCAATCCATCTCGATTGCAGTCCCCGCAGGAAGAATCCGAAGAATCACAAATACCCGAGCGGCCACCCTGGCAAAACACGCCACTCCTTGAGTGTTTCGCAGAGTCCGCCGGAGTCACCGCTCCGCAGTAAAAGCCATTTCCAGGTGTGGCTTCAGGCAGCCTGCAATCCGCGTCTGCGCCAATGCCGGTAGAACATCAACCCTGAAAGAATCAATACCAGCCCAATTGACGAACGCACCGGCCGCTCCAGCAAAATATTGATGGTCAGTGCGAGCGCCCCAGCCACGAACGCGCCAGGCACCCACGGATAACCCCACGTGCGATACGGCCGCGGCATAGCGGGTTCGGTTCGACGCATTCGGAACATCGCCACAACCGCAAGCCCGTAGAAAATCCATCCCGCAAAAATAAAAAGGGAAGTCAATTCCTCAAATGTTCCGGTCAAGGCCATCAAGCTGGCCAGGATGCCCTGAAAAATCAAAGCGCGGCCGGGCGTACGAAAGCGCGGATGAATGCCGGCAACAAATCGAAAGAAGAGTCCGTCGCGTGCCATAGCGTACGGCACACGCGCACCGCTCAAAATCGACGAGTTCATCGAGCCCAGCGCCGAAATAACCATTGCTAGCGTGATCCATCGCGCCGCGCCACGTCCCGAAACCGCTGCGATTACGTCCGAAGCCACATGCGCAGACTTTGCCACCTCCGCGAAGGGCAGAACGTAATGGCACGCTGCGCTAAACAGCAAGTAGACGATGCCCACAAACGCCACACCGCCAATCAGCGACCTCGGGATGTTTCGCTGTGGATTTTCTACCTCGGATCCAACCAGGTTTAAATCTTCCCAGCCATCGTAGGCCCACAGTGCAGCCGCTAGTGCTGTCAGAAACGCGCTGAACGTTCCCGCCGCGAGTGACGCTGGAAATAGAGGTTGAAATGTTCCCGACCGATTCCCGGAGAGCGCGAAACCCACGGCCACAACCGCCAAGACTGAAACAATTTTGATCATTGTCAGCACTACTTGAATGCGTCCGCCGAGCCTGACCCCGAGATAATTGATGGCCGTCATGACAATCAGCGCCGCTACCGCGAGCGGCTGGGCCCACGTAAAAACAAAATCGTACGGCCTGTCCATCCTTCCCAGCCAGGGCAGTGAAAGATGCCAGGTAAAAATTGGTGCGGCCACCGCCGGTACCAGGAAACTGCAAAAGCGCAACAGACCCGCCGCAATGGATGCGGCCGAAGCTGGGCGTCCCACAATCGAGTGCATCCACCCAAAAAGAAACCCCCATACCGGACCCAACCCACGGCTCAAGTAAGCATATTCACCACCCGCCTCTGGAATGGCTGCGCCTAGCTCGGCGAAAGAAAGCGCGCCAAATAGCGAAAGCAGACCGCCCACAACCCACGCCGCGAAAACAATGAAGATCGATCCACCCTGGCGGGCCATCTCCGCCGGTTTCAGAAAGATGCCGGTGCCGATCATCGTGCCCACGACGATGGCCATCGCCGCCCAGGGTCCAAGCGCTCGAACCAGCTCCAGTCGCCGCGTTTCGCTCATCATCTTTCCTCAGACCTTTTGCTCAGCGGATACTCCCCGATTTCCGCGCAGCCGCGTTTCCAGCCTGCTGACACACATTCCGATCAAAAATGTGGTTAGAGCCCCGATCAGCACATACCAGGTAAACGCAATCTTGGTATAAAAATAAACCGACAGAATGGCGCCCAAGCCCGCAATCATTCCGCTCAGCGCCCCCCGCGAAGTTGCACGTCGATCCAAAGTACCCAGCAGGAATAATCCCAATAAACTTCCAAAGGGCAGCGACGCGATCGAAAGGCCGGCCTCGAGCACTGGTCCCCACTTCACCATCCCGAACAAAATCAGCACAATTCCCCACGCCAGCGTCATCCTTCGCGAAAGACGCAGAAATCGTACCGGGTCTGCCTCGCGCCCGCGCAGCCGTTGAAAATCCAAAACGCTCGAAGCGGCCAGAGAATTGAGCGAGCCGCTGGCGTTGGACATCGCTACCGCAAGAATCGCTGCGATCACCAGACCCGCAAGTCCGTGCGGCATGTCTCGCACCACAAACGTAGGAAAGATGCGGTCCGCTCTTTCTCCGGCGGCGAGAAGAGGGATGTGCTGGCTGTACACGAACAACATTACGCCAATCACCAGAAACAGCGTGAATTGCACCAAAATAATAATTCCGCTCGAGAGCAGTGCTATTTTGCTTTCGCGTTCAGACCGCGCCGCCAACAGCCTCTGCACGATCGTTTGATCGGTACCGTGGCTGGCCATGGTCAAAAACGTTCCACCCAAAATGCCTGACCAGATCGTGTATTTCTCTGTCAGGCTGAACCCAAAATGAAAAACGGTCAGCTTTCCTCCCGCCGCCGCAGCCACTTGCGTTATCTCCGCCCATCCGCCGGGTATTCGATGCAGCAACAGAAAAAATGCGGCCACCGATCCCGTGAAATAAAGAATAAGTTGCGCCACGTCCGTCCAAATCACCGCTTTCATCCCGCCTTCAAACGTATACAGCAGCGTTAGGATCACCACAAAAAATACGGCTGGTCTTTCCGACGTGCCCAGGACCACGCTCACCACCAGCGCAATCGCTGCGATGCGCACTCCTTCGGCCAGCGCACGCGTCCCCAAAAAGGTGCAAGCTGCGACTGCACGCATATTTTCGCCAAACCGTTTTTCGATAAGCTGGTAGGCTGTAAAAAATTCCCCGCGAAAATAATGCGGCAAAAAAAGCAATGTGATCACGATTCTTCCGACCAGATATCCAAAAACAAGCTGCAAAAATCCGAGATCGCCCCCATAGGCGAGTGCCGGTGTCCCGATGATGGTCAACGTGGAGGTCTCCGTGGCCACAATCGAAAATGAAAGGGCCCACCACGGTGCCGTGCGCCCGCCCAAGAAATAATCTCTTACATTCTGTTGCCCACGCCTGAATCGCATTCCGAACAGGGTGATGCCCACCAAGTACAAAATCACAATGGTGAGATCAATTGGACTAATGCGCATTCTGCTCGAGCCCCACTAAGCCGAACCTTGAATCAAGAGTATCGTTCGCCTCGTTTGCCGCTACCATGCATCCGGTGGTTGCACCGTGCCCCGAAAACCGGCGCGATGATAGTGGTCGGTTTATGCCAGCGTCAAGCGCCGTGCGAAAGCTCTTTGGGTGCGGCTAAACGGACGATCCGAGGTTCGAGTGTCCGGGGTGTCGAGGTTGACACCCGCTGTCAGTTCGCATATGGTCCGGTGAAATTGTGGCTGGCGGTTAGCCCAGCGCAGTGAACATCGGTTATGGGATGAACCCGTTTGGCGTGCCTGTTTCCGCTCCCGTTAACGCCGAGTTTCATGGCGAAAGGAATTCCATCATGGCGCACAGGAATACAAAGAGGGTAGGAATGCTTGTTTCCCTTCTGTTGGGTTGCGTGTTCAGCGCACCTGAGCTATTCGCACAGGTGTTTGTAACTGCAGACGGTGACACGGACACTTACACCCTGATTAACAATGTGCTTGGCGGAACTGCTGTGGAAGTGCCTGATTGCGGCCACCCGGAGTTCGGCCCCCACATCACGCAGTCCTTTGACCCGGATCTTGCGAAGTACAGTTTTGTATTTCACATGCATGTCACGCCGGATGATGACCGGTGCATCAACTTCGACCGGCAAAGAAACGAAATCAAGACGTACGGACCATCTCCCGCGTATGTAAAAGGTTTCTTTGGTGACACGGTCACCTTCCGATGGAGGTTTAAGCTTGATGCCGGTTTCCAATCGTCGCCGAATTTCACGCACATCCACCAGATCAAGGCCGGAGACGGTCCCGATTCCGGTCCACCGACGATTACCTTGACCTCCCGGGCTGGCACGCCTGATGTTCTTCAACTCATTCACATCGATTCCTCGCTCGTGACGACTCTGATTGCCAGCACCGATCTGGCGCCCTTCAAAGGTGTGTGGGTTGAAGCTTATGAAAAGCTCACCTACGGTTTTAACGGAAGTTATTCCATTGAACTCCGAAACCTAGCTACCGACGCCTTACTTTTTTCCTACGCCAATCCTAATATGGACCTGTGGAGGTATGGCACAACGTTCACGCGGCCCAAATGGGGTATTTACCGCAGTCTGCTCCGCCAAGACTATCTGCGTGATGAGCAAGTGTTGTACGACCGTTTTTGTCTCGCGAAAGGTGTTGATGATTGTCCGAAGTGAGGTTGTAGTGGCCGTTTAAGTGCGCGACGTGGCCAGCGGGCCCGTCGATCATTGAGTTCTCCTGCGATCCTCGCTGGCTGGCGGAACTACCGGGTCCCCAGATCGGTTCTTCACTCCAATATGAGTCGTGGCTTGCTGCGGTTCGTGGCAAACGCAAATCGAAGCGTTCGCAAATCGTACTTGGGGCTCGGCCTAAGGATTACCCGGAGCGCCAGCCCCAAAACTGTCGTATCCTTTTCGCCATGGTCTTCGCTCTTGGATTCGACGGTGGCGGTACAAAAACGGAATGCGTACTGGTGGACGAAACCGGATCGGTGACTTCGCGGAGCATTTCCGGAGCCTCTAACCCTTTGCGGATTGGATTCGACCGCGCCTATTCTTCGCTTACGACTGCTGCCACGGCCACGCTCGCCTCCGCGCGCTTGCGGCCCACTGACATCGCTGCTGTCTGCGCGGGGATGGCCGGCGCCGGACGCGCTGGCGTAGCCGAACGCCTCACCGCTTTCTTTCGCGAAACGTTTACGCATTCGTTCGTTCACGTTACTTCCGACCTGGAGGTTGCACTCGAGGCCGCGGCTGGTCCCGCGCCGGGCATTATCTTGATTGCCGGAACCGGCTCATCGGCTTTTGGTCGTAATGCCAATGGCGAAACCGCACGCACCGGTGGTCACGGACCATGGATAGGCGATGAAGGGAGCGCATACGACATCGGTCGGCGCGCCATCGCGAGTCTGTTGCGTTTGCGCGATTGCGGAAGCCCCATCCCGATCCTTGGCGAGCGAATTCTCACCGCTGCCGGCTCATCGAGTTGGGACGACCTCATCGAACTGGTTGCGGCTGATCCCGACCGCATTTTCCCGCGAACGTTTCCCGTGGTTGTGGAAGCAGCTGCCGAGGGTGAGACCATCGCGCAAGAAATACTTGGAGACGCAGCAAGAAATCTCGGCGAACTTGTTTCCACTCTCATTCACCGCCTGAAGATGGAAAACGAGAGTTTTTCCTTGACAAAAATGGGTGGGGTTTTCGAACACAGTGCCCTGCTGGATGCGAAAGTCGATGAATTTCTGTGCGCTTTAGCGCCGCGCGCGCAAATTACTTCACTGCAAGTTTCTGCTGCGGTGGGTGCCGCGCGTTTGGCGTTGCGTTTGGCCGCCGGGCGCGGATCCTCAGGTAATGCCCATGGTGGTTGAAGCAACTTCTCCGCGCGCCCGCATCGCCTCGCCCGAAGAAATCCCTCTGCTCGTCGAAACCGCTCGCGCTGACATACTTCCGGCTCTGCTCGAAAATCCGCGCTTGGACGAGTCGCATATCTGTCTTCTTCTGAGGCGTTTGGATCTGTCCGGCGAACTCCTGCAACAAATTGCGCGCCGCCGCGCCTTCATGAGTGTGTACCGGGTCAAGCGCGCCATGGCATTCCATCCGCACGCGCCGCGATTGGTGGTCATGCGCCTAGCGCGTGAACTCTATCTTATGGATTTAGTGCAGCTCAGCCGGCAGCCAGGCGTTCCCGCCGAGTTGCGGCGCGTCGCCGACAACATCCTCGTGGCGCGTCTTCCCCAGCTTCCGCTCGGCCAGAAAATAACGTTGGCGCGCCGGGCATCCGCGCGTGTCGCCGGCGCACTTCTTGCTGAAGGCCATGCGCGAATCGTTCCCATTGCCCTAGACAACGCGTTTCTCAACGAGGCTCAGGTACTGAAGGTCTTGGCGCATGACAAACTTCCTCCTGTAGTCGTCTCGGCGATTGCGCACCACGAAAAGTGGTCTAAGGTTTATAACGTTCGGCTTGCTCTCGTGCGCCATGCCGCAGCACCGCTCTCGATAGTTTTGGCCGTCTTGCCCGACCTTGCTGCGTGCGACCTCGAAGGGCTCGGCACATATTCTGCGCTGCCGGCAAATCTCCGTCGTTACATCGAGCGGGAAGTGCAACGCCGCATTGCCGCGCTGCCGGCCAAGCCTAAAGAGGGTTCTTGAATCAATTCCCAAACAGGGATTGCATTTTTCCCTTTGCTTAGCGAAGATACAGTTGCTTGGTGACGATATCAGCTGGAACGATTGCCTTGAAAACAACTTGTTACGAAGGAGGATTTTGTTGTGAAACATTTTCGCTTGATCTTGATTTCCGTTTTTATTTTTGCCATTGCGTTCACACTCAGTGCTACTCGAGGCCAGCAAGACCAAAAAGAAAAAAGTTCGGCGACACCGCCAACGGAAATCGGAAAAAAAGAAACCGCCAAATGGACTGACACTACAGTTGCTGCGGCTACCACGCCCGAACAAATAGCCGTGCTCAAAAGCGGCAAAGTGACCACCGTGACTGGTGAATTGGTAGACGTAAGCTGCTATCTGCAGCTCGGTAAGCGCGGAGAAAAGCATATCCCCTGCGGCAGCGAATGCTTGAAGAATGGGCAGCCGTTCGGAGTCCTGACACCGAGCAAGACGCTTTACATCGTAATGGCCGAAGAGCACGATCCCCGGCGGCATGGCGAAGCCGATCTGCGCGAATCGCTCATCCCGCTGCTGGCCAAACAAGTGAAAGTCACGGGCATGCACACAATGAGCAACGGATACCATGCCATTTATGTGCAGGCCTTTGAGTTGCCGGGAGGAAAAAAGGAAGCAGCCAAGTAACAATACTCTCGACGCTGGCCGCGCGGTGAATTCAGCTTGTTATTTGCGGGCGATTGCTTCCGGAACGGGCGTGCCCAGAATTCGCAAGTAGGTCATCAACTGCGCCCGATGATGAACTTCGTGGTCGTTGATTCCCATGAGCAGGATGCCCGTTTTCCTGCGAAATCCCAGACCTTCGTGGACACGTTGGTCATCCCATTTTTCGCCTGGAAATTTTCCTACGGCCTCGAGGGTGTCGCGGTGGACGCGCTCGAGATTCGCCAAATCTTCACCGAGCGGCCGCGCGTTTCCCAGCACCGCCCGTAGGCCTTGCGGAATCCGTTTTTCGTAATAGGCGAAGTTTCCATCGAGCGCTATTCGCCTCACCCCTTCTTCGGAAACCCACAAATGCCGCAGGGTTTCGCCAATGGTCAGAGCATCTTTTTCCGGACGCCAGTTCAATTGCTCTGGGCGAATCATCCCTAAAACTTGCAGCGTGCGCACGCGGATACTCTCTTTGTGCTTCAAGAAAAATTCTTTTAGGTCCATGCACAGGAGTATACGCCGGTGCCTTGTAATTTCGAAAAGCCCACAAAAGAGATTTTTCTTGTCCTTGTGGGCATGTGAACGGGCGATGTATTCGCGAATAAAACGCCGAATTAACGTTTCGTCATGACCGACGGGGGATTTCTTGACACGCTGCCGCTCGCTGCATAGCATCACTAGATGGCCCGCTACCATTGCGGAGGACCCCATATGCCACCTCTCGTTAGCTCGACTTCGTCCGAAGGCCGCCGCTATGAACGCCGGCATGCTCCGCGTTACTTTTTCAACGCGGACCTCAAATTGGAGTGGGGCTCCACCACTCTGCGCGGCCGACTCGCTGATATCAGCGTCAATGGCATGTTTATCGAAATGTCTGATCCGCTGTGGCTAGGCGCAGGCTTCGCTGGATGCTTGGAGCTGGAGCAGCCTGTTCGCCTCGAATGTTCAGTACGGCGCGTTGAACCGGGGCGCGGCATGGGCGTAACGTTTGTAATCCCTGAGCCTGAGAGTAAGGCCCGCGTGTTATCGCTTCTAGGAAGCCTCGCAGACAAATCGATCGGTTCCTCCGCAGGACCCCAGTCCATTCCGCAGCGATGACGCGATGCCTTGATTGCGGCGCGGAGCGCCTCGCCGACCAGTGTCCCGCATGCGGACTCACATCTGCCGCCGCAGAAGTGGTGCTCCGGCGGCGATTGATGCAACGAACAGCATTCTTCCTGCTCGGAGCCGTAATTTTTGTGCCGATCAGTCAACTGTATGCGCCTCTCGAGATCGATTCCATTTTCATTTTTGCTGGACTCTTTTTTTTCTTCGTGCTGGGGCTTGGCTTGCTCATTGAGCGGCGAGCTCGGAAACGTGGCGAGGTCGAAGCTCTGAAACGTATTTATTTCGGATTCATTCCGTTGCCCTGGCTGCTCTCCGGACTGCTGTTCATCAACGGCTATTTTGACCGTGCGCAACCGCGCGAACACCGGACAGTAGTGGTTGAAAAATTCTACATGCGCGGCCTGGTGCGCGGCAGCCGCAGGCTGATTGTAAAGTCCTGGCGCGAAGGTCAGCGCTTGGAGCGGCTCGCTGTGGATCGCGACGATTTCGACAGGTTCGAGCGTGGCGACGAGATCCTTGTGAAGTCGCAACCCGGCTTGGTCGGAATTCCATGGGTTTATGGCGTTTACCGCCCTTAAAACGTTCGCATCCTTTCTTGGATTTTATGCGCCAGGTAAGGCTCCGGGCGCATCCATATAGCCGATGAGACGTGTCGTCGTGCTCGGTGCGGGATTCGGCGGGCTGCGGGCCATCCTCGATCTCGAGCGGCAATATCGCCGGCGGATCGACGTTGAAATGATTCTAGTCAGCGATCAGAATTTCATGCTGTTCACTCCGCTGCTTCCGCAAATCGCCTCCAGTTTTACAAATCCTCGGCACATTGTGCAGGCTGTGCGCGACATTCGCGGGAAGCGTCGCTTCCGGTTCCGGCGCGACACGGTTCGTGCCATTGACCTCCGTGCGCGGCGCGTCGAATTACTCGACGGCTCGCTTGACTATGACACGCTGGTGATTGCGCTCGGCAGCCGCTCGGACTATTTCGGAATTCCCGGCACGGCCGAGCATACCTTAAACTTCAAGTCGCTCGAAGACTCGGTGATTTTTCGCGAACACGTAATTGATTGTCTGGAACATGCTGATCATATCGAAGACCCGGCTGAGAGACGCCGGTTGCTCACATTCGCGGTTGTCGGCGGCGGTTACACGGGAGTGGAATTGATCAGCGAACTGCACGACTTCATGTTCGGCTATGTTACCAACCACTATCGAGGCATTTCCGCTTCGGAGATTCGCTTGGTTCTGATTGAGGCGGCACCTGATATTTTGCGCGGTGTGCATCCAAAACTTGCCGAGCATTCGCGCAGGAGATTGCAGAAACAAGGCGTGAAGATTCGCTTCCGCGCGCGGGTCACGCAGTGCTTTCCTGATGGCATCGAAATCAATAACACCGAAATTCTTTCCTCTGCAACCGTAGCCTGGTCGGCAGGCGTACGCGCGGTGGAACTGGTGGAGACCTTGCCAGGGCCGCACGACAGAATCGGCCGAGCGATTGTGAATGACCATCTCCAGCTGGAAGGACATCCTGAGGTGTTCGTGGTGGGCGATTCGTGCGCGCCGCTTTCGACGAAGGACGCGCCGCGAGTCGCGCCAGTGGCCATCGCGGAAGGACGTATCGCGGCACGAAACATCGTGCATCAGGAACGCGGCGAACCGCTGGAGAGTTACGTATATGTTTCGAAGGGTGTTCTGATTTCGCTGGGAATGAACCACGCAGTGGTCAGTATCGCCGGGCTGCAATTCGGCGGGTATTTCGCATGGCTTTTCTGGAACGCTGTTCATTTATACAAGCTCGTCGGTTTGAAAAAGCAGATTCAAGTGGCGCTCGACTGGGTGCTCGGAGTGATTTTTCCCCGCGATGCTTCGATTGTGCGCCGGCCAGTGGGATGCAAGCTGTGCGGCACCGTTCCTGCAAAATCGCGCGGCGCGTAAGTTTGCCCACATTGAGGAATCGGAGAGAGAGTCCTCGACTTCGCAGGACGACATGCGCGTTGCGCATGAAAGTCAAAGCGTCGCGTCCCTTCGCTCGAGATGATCGCGTTCCGCTCGAAAGCAAACCGCGCGTTGCTCCTCGGAATGACCACCGCCAAAGCTGATGGGTCCCTTCGGTTTCGAATGACCGTCGCACCGTGGGACATTTAACAAATGGCTCAGTAGAGTCCGCGGAGGTCGGGTCGGTGGGGAATCTGTACTTCGATTAGGCGGCCGTCGGGAGCGAGTTTAAAGCGGAGACGATAGGTGACTCCCATGTCTTTGGTGGCCCAATCGGCGGAGGGAAGAGGCTTGGCAGGCTTGGCGGAGAAGGGCAGCTCGAGATCGGTTCCTTTCTTGCTAAGGGTCTTCGGATCGATGTCGTAGACGGCCTGTTCCTTGGTATCAACCATCAAGTAGCGCTTCCAGAGTTGGACGAGAAGAAGCTGATTCTGCTTGTCCGCGGTGTACACATTCCAGAATGGCGGGGCTTTTCCTTCGACACTGAGCATGGCCTGCTCGAGCGGCTTCCAGAGAATTTTGTCGGCTGGACAAGCGGCCACCGCCATTACCAGAAACAAAAGGGAAGCAACTGCGATCGGCTTTGTTCTCGTGATCATTCGCAGGGATTTGCTGATGTTCGGCCGCGCTCCTCGTCTTGGCAGTGCTGTGTAAAAGCTGAATGCAATTTGTGATTGTTCCTCAACGTCAACTAGATGCCGGTCATTAGATGCGTACTTCGGAAAAAGATTTGTCGAGCAAGCGGACGGCTTCGTCCACGTCGGGCTTGGTGATGTTCAGCATGGGTGAAAGGCGGATGACGTTACCATAGAGGCCGCCTTTACCAATCAGCAGGGCGTTGTCACGGGCACGTTCGAGCAGCTGCGCGGTGGCTTCAGGGGCGGGTTCTTTGGTTTGACGGTCTTTTACCAATTCGAGCGCTTGCATGAGGCCCATGCCGCGCACATCGCCAATCAGCGGGTATTTCTCTTGGAGGCCTTCGAGTTTGCCCCGGAAATACGTGCCCACGGTGTGGGCGTTCGCAAGAAGGTTGTCTTCTTCGATCACTTGAATGGTAGCGCGCGCGGCAACCGAGGACACAGGATTGCCCCCGAACGTGGAAATCGTTAGGCCCTGGAAGGATTCGGCGAGTTCAGGAGTGGTAATCGTCAGACCGATGGGGACTCCATTGGCCAGGCCTTTGGCGCTGGTAATGATGTCCGGAATGACTTCCCATTGCTCGATGCCGAACCATTTTTTCCCGGTGCGTCCCCAAGCGGTCTGCACTTCATCGGCGATGAACAGACCGCCGTATTTCTTCACGATCTTAAAGACGATCTTGAAATAGTCCGGTGGAGGAGTGATGAAACCGCCGACACCTTGAATTGGTTCGGCGATGAACGCAGCGATGGATCCGCTTGTACCGGTCTGGATCAGGTTTTCGACATCATTGGCGCAAGCCGTGCCGCAATCGGGCTGCTTCAAGCCAAGTGGACAGCGGTAACAATAGGGATTGATGGCGTGAGAGATACCGACGCTGATCACTCCGGCCTTGCGCCAAGGAGCTTGCGCGGTCACCGCTTTGGCAAGGGAAGAGCCGCCTGCATAGGCGTGCCGCAGCGCAACGATGTCGTAGCTTCCAGTGGCCATGCGCGCCAGAAGGATTGCCGCTTCGTTGGCTTCGGTGCCGGAATTTGTAAAGAAGCTTTTCTGCAATTTACCGGGTGTAATCTGGGCCAACTTTTCGGCGAGCGCGACGATTTGCTCGTTGGGATAAAGCGTCGAGGTATGCTGCAGCTTGTCTACTTGGCTTTTAATTTGGCTCGTCACTTTGGGATTGCAGTGGCCGACCGAGACGGTGAGGATCCCGCCAAAAAAATCGAGATAGCGGCGCCCTTCGAGGTCCCAGAGGTATTGCATCTGACCGTGCTCGGCAACCAGGGGCTGCTGGTAGAAATTGGTGACCGCCGGCCAGAGGAATTCCTTTTGCTTGCGGACGATTTCGTCACTGCGGCTGGCGGCAGGCTTAGGTTGCGTGATCATAGATTGGTCCTCAACTGGGGATTAATCGCCGACGCACTACTTTGAAACTTTCTTGGCAATCATCTCAACGGTTCGGCTACCAATGGGAAACTTGAGCGCAAGTTTTATCGCATTTCCATTGACTCGGCCGGTGTACTTCATTTTGAAGTCATGGTCTCCGGAGTGTTGAACGGCGGTAAAGGAGATGTTGTCACCGTCGATCTGGCCTTCCGAGATCGGGAGCTCGGGTCCGTTGCCGCTCTGGACTGTGCCGGTGAGCTCGTGGCCATCTGTTTTGAAGACGAATCTGTTCTCGAAAGTTGCATTGGAAGTTTTAATCGATGCTTTCCAGTTGCCGTTGATCTGAGCGGCAGAAGCCGTGATGCTGAATGCAGCGACGAGCAGCAGTAGCCACCGCATGACCCAGCCCTCCTCCCGATTGACCTCAACGAGTATAGGTCATCATTCTAAACAAAACGCTCCTAGGTTTCACTTGTTCGTTAGGCCTTACTCTGGGCTCGGCGGGGGTTAGATTACCCGGTGTCCAGCGGTGCTTCATGCAGCCACGGCTGATGATGTCTGAGGATCACATGGTCAGGACGACACGGAACTCGGCATTTCCGCTGAGCATCCGCGCGTAGGCCTCATTGGCCTTGGCGAGCGGAAACTTCTCAATCATCGGTCGCACACCGCTCAATTCTGCAAAACGCAAGGTGTCTTCGGAATCCAGCGCAGTACCGGAAGCCCATCCCTGAATGCTCTTGCGGCCTTGAATCAATTGCAGCGGCGAAACTTCGAGGGGCTCGGGCGAGGCACCGACTATGATCATCTTTCCGTTGCGCCCCAGGCCAGCAACGAGTTCTGACATCGCTTTGGAGCTCGGCGCCGTTGCCAAGATGACGCGTGCGCCGCCGAGCTTCTGCAGTTCGTCGGCGGCCTTGGTCGCCTTGCTATCCACATAGATGCTGGCTCCCAGCGTCTTCGCGAGCGCCGCGTTGTGCGGGCCGCGACCTACGGCAACGACTTTATAGCCAAACTTGTTGGCGAATTGGATGCCCAAATGTCCCAAGCCGCCGATGCCCTGGATTGCGACCAGGTCTCCCGGCAAGGCTCCGCTGTGCCGCAGCGCGTTGAAGGTAGTGATTCCCGCACAGAGCAAGGGCGCGGCTTCCGCGGGATCAAGAGACTCGGGCATGCGCGCGACGGCTTCGCTCGGAGCAATCATGTACTCCTGATAACCCCCGTCATAATTGATACCGGGAACTGGGGCATTCACGCAATTTATGAAGTCGCCCACGCGGCACGCAGTACACGTGCCATCGTGCCCGCCGTGCCAGCCGACTCCGACGCGCTGCCCCTTCTTCCACTGGGAGACGCCCGCACCGACATCATCAATCACTCCCGCTATCTCGTGACCCGGCGCACGCGGATAAACAATTCCCGGCCAATGGCCCTCTTTGGTGAGGAGGTCGCTGTGACATATGCCACAGGCGAGCACGCGAATGCGCACCTGACCAGGGCCTGGCTGAGGTATGTCGCGCTCGACAATTTCGAAATCCGAACCTGCCTTCGGTACCACCGCGACCTTCATCTTGGCCATGGGTCGCTCCTCCGGAAACACTGCGCTCTTAACATTTGATCCAATGCGGATTGGATGCGTTATCTGGCGCGACGTTGCACGGCTTTTTCCAGGCGAGCTAAAGCGCAACGACTCTTCGGAAAGCCCTGTATAATCTCGAACAATGAATGTGGCGAAACTTGCAAGAAGAATTTTTGGATCGTTGCGACGAGTGTTTCCGCGATGCGGGATGGTATCTCAGGCGGCAGCGTTCAATATGTTTCTGGTGTTTTTTCCGCTGATGCTGATTCTTCTGGGCTTTTTCAATAGCTGGATGCGAACGCGAGCGGCCATGCAGGATATCATTGGCGACTTTTACGAGATACTTCCGCCGGGAGGCCGCCAGGTGATGGAAAATTTTCTGCTCCCACGCGTGTCCCATCCGTGGGAGTGGGTGGCGGTGGGGTGGGCTGCGATACTGCTCGGAGGATCGCAGGTCATGAAGCTGCTGATGGAAGGAGTGCAGATTATTTATGGCGACACGAATAAACATTCCTTTCTAGGACGGCAGTTTCGGGGCCTGTTGCTGCTTTTGTTGACGATTGCCCCGTGGCTTGTGGGCGTGATGCTGAGTGTTTCCGGTACGTCTGCGCGCGATTGGGCAATTCACGAAACGGAGCGGCATGCTATTGAGCGCGGGATGGAGCGACTTATTTGGGCGGTAACGCTTCCATTTACCGCGATGATACTGGCAACGCTGGTGCTGGCGGTAATTTACCGCGTGGCGCGTCCTTCGAAACAGAGTTGGAAAGAAGTACTGCCGGGAGCGGTGGTAGCGACGGTGTTGTGGTGGCTGGTTAATTTTTTGTTTGGGATGTACGTCAAGAAAATGCCTTATACAATTGTTTACGGAGGGATGGCGGCGATTATTGGTTTGCTGGTGTGGATGGAACTGTCGGCGATGATTGTCTTCCTAGGCGCGGCTTGGAATGCTGAGGGGGCGGCCAAGGACGAGTCGTAAGGCAATGTGATATGCATGAGATTCGCGTGGACTGTTATGCGGGGTATCGCGGGGATGAACGTCCGCAGCGATTTGTACTGGCTGGGCGAGTTTTTGAAGTTGAATGTGTCGAGGATCAGTGGTATTCGCCGGGAGCAATTTATTTTCGGGTGGTGATGAAGGATGGGAATCATTACGTCTTGCGGCATGATGAGGTGCAGGATCAGTGGACGCTAGAGGCGTTTCGGGCGACGCGCGAAAGACCGGTGGCTGGGTCAGGCGCAGACGGCGCGGAATCCTTCTAATTTGTGCTCCGCGCTGAAAGGCTAGTGGGAAGTTTCTTCGCCGGAATGACACTGTTTAGACAGTTCGCGGTCGGAGTATCGCTTGCTGCAACTTCTCTGCGAGTTCCGTAAATCACTTGAAATTCGCATTGGTCGCGCGTGCGCGGCGAGCTGCCGCACCATGTTGATATAGCTATCGCGAGGGCCACGAGCTTGTGCGACAGTAGTTACATTTTCACCGAGAGTGATCGAGGCTGACGCGACGACCCTGAGCAACAGACTCGGTGCTGGCAACCAGTGCGTCATCCGAGGTTTCTCCTGCAACAAAGCGCTTGGCGAAGCCATATTTCATTCCGCGTCTGGCAATCAGGTTAGTGACGTGCCATTTGCCTGAAAGCCAGAAAATGAAGTTGCGGACTAGCATTTCTACCCTCTCCGCTTATTCCCGCGCTTAACCTGGCGCCAGCAAAGTGAGTGATAACTGCGGGCCACGCAGTCGGTCAAAGGATGCGCTGCAAGCGATGGCGTCATGGCGTGTGATTTATTGGTTGTGACTTGCACCATGCGACACATGCGTTTCTTGAGGAAGCAACGTTCCAGCGTGGGACGGCATATAGTTATTTATCGGGACGTTTGGCAAAACTTCCTGTCTTGACAGGAGTTTGAGGGGTGCCTCGTGCGTGCCCGTCCTGAGCGTAGCTGGGCTATCGGCTGGACCGTCTAGGAGCTATATGGTGCGTAAAACCCGAACCTCGCTGGAGATCCTCAAAACAAGTATCGAGAGGCGCTCGATTTTATTAGGAATGTTCACGGCTTGGCTGGCCGTTTTGTCGCTTGTATGCACACCATATCTCTTTGCCCGCCTCGATTACGATTCCGAGCAAAAAAAAGATCAGGATGAAACTAAACAAAGCCTGGAACTGAAGAGTGCTCTGCAAGGATTAGCGGTCACTGATCTGAACGAAGATGAGGCAATTCTGCACACTTTGAACCGGCTTGGATTTGGCCCACGACCCGGCGACGTGGAGCGCGTGCGGAAGATGGGCCTAAAGAAATGGATTGAGCAGCAGCTCAATCCCGACCAAATCTCCGACGCGGCAACCGATGCGCGACTGGAGAAATATCCGACGCTGAAGATGTCGTCGGCGAAGCTGCTTGCGGAATTCCCGCAACCCAATCAAGCCGCGCTGCAAGCTGTCTCGAACAATGTCTCAAACCGGGACGAGGTCCAGGATCGCGAGAAAAAGCTCGAGCAGAGGCGCATGGCCCGGGAGGAGCGGCGGAAGTCAGATGCAGCTTCCGCGGACCCATCCGAGGCGAATTCTGTCGCGCAGAAAAGTGCCGACCTCAACCTCAGCGATAAGAGTGGCAATGATCTGGGCAAACATGCGGCTCTGCTGGAGGGCAATAAACCCCAGCGAATCGTTGCGGAGCTGAGCATGGCCAAACTGATCCGCGCCATCTACAGCGAACGTCAGCTCAATGAAGAAATGGGCGATTTCTGGTTTAACCATTTCAATGTTTTCTTTGGTAAGGGCGCTGATAAGTGGCTGCTCACTTCTTACGAGCGCGACGTTATTCGTCCGCATGCAATGGGTAAGTTCAAGGATCTTTTGTTAGCCACGGCGCAAAGCCCGGCAATGCTTTTTTATCTTGATAACTTTTTGAGTGCTGATCCCAATTCGTTTGCACGCATGCAGGAGCAACAGGAGAAGCGACGCGGGCGTTTCGGCCGCGGTTCGTGGGGCAACACGCGATTTCCGCAGGGACGCCAAGCTGGGCAGCAGGGACCTGTGAACGGGATTGATAAGCAAAAAAAAGAGCGCGGGCTCAATGAAAATTACGCGCGCGAGTTAATGGAGCTGCACACACTGGGTGTTGACGGCGGTTATACGCAGGCCGACGTCATCGAGGTTGCAAAGTGTTTTACCGGTTGGACGGTGAAGGAGCCACGCCGCGAGCCTGAATTCTTTTTCAATGAACGCATCCATGATCCCAACCCAAAGACGGTGCTTGGAAAGACGATCCACGCCGGGGGAATCAAGGATGCCGAGCAGGTAATCGAGATGCTCGCGCACCATCCCAGCACCGCTCGGTTTATTTCCACGAAACTGGCTCGGCATTTTGTGGCCGATAATCCACCGCAGGCCCTTGTCGAGCGCATGACGAAGACTTTTGTGGTCAGTGACGGCGATGTTCGCGCGGTATTGCGAACGATGATTTACTCTCCGGAATTCTGGTCACGCGACGCGTATCGAGCAAAAATTAAAACGCCGTTTGAGTTGGTGGTGTCGGCAATGCGCGCGACAGGTGCGCAAATAGCGACTCCGCCCCTGCCGCTTGTTTACTGGGTGGGGCGAATCGGCGAGCCGCTGTATCTGTGCCAGCCGCCGACAGGGTATTCCGACAGAGCGGAAACTTGGGTAAACACCGGGGCGCTGCTGAGTCGGCTAAATTTCACGCTGGCTCTCGCGGCGAATCGAGTGCGCGGATCGAACGTCGATCCATTCACGCTGCTCGGCGAGGATGCGGCAAGCGATCCAAAGCTGGCTCTCGAGCGCGCTACGCGAGTATTTCTAGATGGACAGGTGTCGCCACAGACGCGCCAGACGCTCGAGCAGCAACTCAAAAATCCGCAAGTGCTGCAGGCCAGCCTGGATGATCCTGTGAAGCAAATTGATATTGGCGTGGTGGCGGGTCTGGTTCTCGGCACGCCGGAGTTCCAGCGGCGCTGAGGATTTTTGCCGCAAGGCGGACGAGTACATCTCGCCATTTGAACGCGGCATCGAAACGAGTAGGTGACGGACGGAGGAATGCTTATGATGGTCTCGCGGCGTGTTTTCCTGAAAAATGGCGGAGTTGTGATGGTGGGACTGAGCACCATCCCAGCATTTTTGCAGCGCGCCATCGCGGCTACTCCGATGCCGAACAAGAAACAGCTTGTTGTGCTGTTTCAACGCGGCGCGGCCGATGGGTTGAACATTGTCGTGCCGTTTGGCGAGCCCAACTATTACAAGATTCGTCCATCTATCGCGATACCGCAGCCAAAGCGCGGAATGGATGGCGGAGCGATTGACCTCGACGGGTTCTTCGGGCTGCATCCGAGCCTGGCTCCACTGGAGCCGCTGTTTCATCAGAAGCAGCTGGCCATTGTGCATGCGGCCGGCTCGCCCGATACCACCCGCTCGCACTTTGACGCACAAGATTTTATGGAGTCGGGGACCCCCGGGGTTAAGGCGACTGAGGATGGATGGCTAAACCGGGCGCTCGAAGCCATGCCGGAAACGACTGCGTCGCCCTTCCGCGCAGTGGCAATGGGCGCGAATTTGCCACGGACGCTGCGCGGCGGGGCTCCGGCAATCGCGTTGCCGGACGTAAAGCAGTTTCAGGTCGTGTCGCAATCCGCGATGGTCGAGGGCGGGTTTGAAGCGCTCTACGCGCAGACCGTCGACAAAGCTCTGCGTGGTACCGGCACCGAAACGTTTGAAGCGATCGATTTGTTGCGAAAGGCCAATCCGAGCAAACTCCAACCTGAGCATGGGGCGGAGTATACGAAGAGCCGCCTGGGACAAAGCCTGCAACAAGTGGGACAACTGCTGAAATCGAATATCGGTGTCGAGGTGATGTTCGTCGATTGCGGCGGCTGGGATAACCACGTGAATGAAGGCGGCGCGCAGGGGCAGCTCGCGAACCTGTTGCGCGACTTAGGGCAGGGACTTGCGGCGTTCCATCAAGATATGGGTGATCGGATGGAAAATATTGTGTTCGTCACGATGTCGGAGTTCGGGCGCACCGCACACGAAAACGGCAATCGCGGAACCGACCACGGCCACGCCAACTGCATGTTCGTGATGGGCGGTGGCGTCCAGGGTGGGAAAGTATATGGGAAGTGGCCGGGTCTTGACGAACATCAGCTTTATGAGCGGCGTGACCTCGCACTTACTACGGACTTTCGCTCGGTGCTTGGCGAAGTCATCCGGCGGCACGTCGGCTGTAATGATTTGAAGACCGTCTTCCCGGGTTTCGCAAACGACTCTGCAAAATTTCCAGGTTTGCTGAAGATTTAAACCCCGAACCTGTATAGAGACACGGCGCCGTGCCGTCGGGTGTTCATTCCGCGAGCCCCTCGCTGGTGGTTGCGCCAATTATTCCGCGAGACGCACAATCCGCATGGAGTAGAACGAGCGATACACAAAAACGAAAGATACGAGGAAAAAGGCTGCCGCGAGAGCGTGTGTCAAGTAGCTGCCCTGGGAGCTTGTGAGTCGAACAGCGAGCTCGACGGCGAGAAGGCCGAACAGCGTCGTGAACTTGATGACGGGGTTCAAAGCTACCGATGAAGTGTCTTTGAAGGGGTCGCCAACAGTGTCACCCACGACTGTGGCGTCATGCAAGGGAGTACCTTTTTGTTTAAGCTCAACTTCGACAATTTTTTTCGCGTTGTCCCACGCGCCGCCGGCGTTAGCCATAAAAATTGCCTGGTACAGTCCGAACACAGCGATCGACATCAGGTATCCGATGAAAAAGAATGGCTCGACAAACGCAAAAGCCAGCGTGGCGAAGAATACCGCGATGAAAATGTTGAGCATGCCTTTCTGCGCGTATTGCGTGCAGATCTCGACCACTTTCTTGCTGTCGGCGACAGATGCTTTTTCGGCGCTCTCCAGGCGAATGTTGGCCTTGATAAACTCGACCGCGCGATACGCGCCGGTGGTCACGGCTTGCGTCGAGGCGCCTGTAAACCAATAAATCATCGCGCCGCCGGTGATCAGGCCCAGCACGAATGGGGCATGCAGCAGCGAGAGCTTGTCAACATTATCGGCGAGGCCGTGTGTCAGCGCCATGATGATGGAAAAGATCATGGTCGTGGCGCCGACCACCGCGGTCCCAATCAGGACTGGTTTGGCGGTGGCCTTGAAGGTATTGCCAGCGCCGTCGTTAGCCTCGAGCAGGTCTTTGGCGCGCTCAAAGCGCACGTCAATGTTGAAATCTCTTTTTAGCTCCTGGCTTATGTTCGGGACTTGCTCGATCAGCGAAAGTTCATAGACGGATTGCGCGTTATCGGTAACCGGGCCGTAGGAATCGACCGCAATAGTTACCGGGCCCATGCCCAGGAAGCCAAACGCCACAAGGCCGAACGCAAACACCGGTGCGGCGATCATCAAGTTGCCCAAGCCCTGCAACGCGATTAAGTAGCTGGCGGACATAAGGACAACCATCGCGAGGCCAATGTAATAGGCGGAAAAATTTCCGGCGACAAAGCCCGACAGGATTCCGAGAGACGCTCCACCCTCGCGCGCCGAAGAAACAACTTCTTTGACGTGACGAGACTCGGTAGAAGTAAAAACTTTGACAAGCTCTGGAATGACCGCGCCAGCGAGTGTGCCGCAAGAGATGATTGTCGCCAGTTTCCACCACTGCGTTGTGTCGCCGCTTAGGGTGGGAATAATCTGCGAAGATATGACGTAGGTCAACGCGATGGAAACCGCCGAAGTAATCCAAACAAGCGAAGTGAGCGGCGCCTCGAAATTCATTTCTTCGGCAGTGCCGTAACGTGCCTTGGCAATGGCGCCGTTGATAAAATATGCGGCTGCGCTGGCAACCAGCATCATGATGCGCATCACAAAGATCCACACGAGCAATTGCACCTGCACCGTCGGATCCTTGACTGCCAGCAGAATGAACGTAATCAGCGCGACACCGGTGACGCCATACGTTTCAAAGCCGTCGGCGCTTGGACCAACCGAATCACCGGCATTGTCGCCCGTGCAATCCGCGATGACTCCGGGATTGCGAGCGTCATCTTCTTTAATTTTGAAGACAATCTTCATGAGGTCTGAGCCGATGTCCGCGATCTTTGTAAAGATGCCGCCGGCGATGCGCAGCGCGGCGGCGCCCAGCGATTCGCCGATCGCGAATCCGATGAAGCATGGGCCGGCATAGTCGCGAGGAACAAAAAGCAAAATGATCAACATCATCAGCAGCTCGACGCTGATCAGCATCATGCCGATGCTCATGCCAGCCTCAAGGGGGATGTGATAAATCTCATATGGCTTGCCGCGAAGGCTCGCGAAGGCCGTGCGCGAGTTCGCAAACGTGTTTACGCGTATTCCGAACCAAGCCACGCCAAAACTGCCGCCCATCCCGATGAGGCTGAACAGGAGGATGACAGGAAGAGTGGTACTGACTGGTTTATCCGGAACGGGAGCCAACACACCGAAGTAAAGGACGATGACCACGGCGATGAAAAGCCACAGTAGCAGTAGGAATTTGCCCTGAGTGAGCAGATACGTTTTGCAGGTTTCGTAGATCAACTCAGAGATTTCGCGCATGGCGCGATGTACGGGGAGGTTTTTGAGACGCGTGTAAATGACCAGCCCGAAAACCAATCCCAATAGACAAAACAAAATTCCAATCGTCAGCAGTTTGTGACCATCGACGCCGAGAAACTGAACCTCCGAAAGATTCGGGAGCTTCAGGCCGGCCTCGCCGCCGGGGATTTCTTCGGTAGCACGCGCCAGGGCAGCGCTAGCAGCAACCAGAGCGATGGTCGCGAGAGCAGCGCATTTTTTCGTAACTCGACATCCTGTGGCGCAGGCCGTTGCGAGCCAAGTGCGCATAAGAACTCCTCCGTGAGCTGTTTAATTTCGGATTGACGATTGGTCAGACGCTTATGTCACGCGCGAGACTTTACAAGCGACTTCACCACGCACCTTCTCAACGCAATTTCCCCGGAAACGTTCCCTTCCGCGAGACACACACGAACACGACGCCCTGCACGGTCGGCAGAAACCCCGAGTTTATAACATGCATTGGAGACATGGTCAAACTGCCGGCGATCGATGAGCCCCGAACAACTTCTGGCTTCGCGGCAACTTTTGCGTTAATGGCTGTCTTGATTCTGATAGCATCAACAGCTTGACGTTGACTTGGCAGCATGATTCGTGCCGGAAATCATCACCGTGGAAGGCCTCGGAATTCACAGTGCTGGAGCACATGTCCACGCTTCAAATGACAACCGCTCGCCATGATTGGACTCGCAACGAAGTTGCGGAGATCTATGGCCTAGCGTTAACCGAACTGATTTTCCACGCGCAGCAGGTCCACCGCGCCCATCATCGCCCTGACGAAGTCCAGACGTGCCAATTGCTGTCCATCAAGACCGGGGGGTGCCCGGAGGATTGCGGCTATTGTCCGCAGAGCGCGCATTACGATGCCGGAGTGGGACGCCAGGATTTGCTTGATCCGGAGCACGTGATCGGGCAAGCGCGCCAAGCAGCCGAGCGCGGCATAACCCGCTTCTGCATGGGAGCGGCCTGGCGACAAGCTCCTGAAGGCCTGGAATTCGAAACTGTGCTGCGGATGGTTCGGGGCGTGTCCGAACTTGGACTGGAAGTTTGCTGCACCTTAGGCATGCTCAACCAAGAGCAGGCGCGACGGCTTAAAGGGGCAGGGCTCACCGCGTACAATCACAATCTGGACACCTCGCCGGAATTTTATGGTGCGATTATCACAACGCGTCACTACGAAGACCGTCTAAACACGATTGCCGCGGTGCGCAAGGCGGGAATCATGGTTTGTTGCGGAGGGATCTTGGGCATGGGGGAGTCGGTAGGCGATCGTGTGGCGCTGTTGCAGCAGCTTGCATCACTTCGGCCACATCCGGAGAGTGTGCCAATCAATATGCTTGTCCGTGTTGCGGGCACGCCGCTCGCGTCGCAACCCGCGCTGAATCCAACGGAAATGGTTCGTGCCATCGCTACTGCGCGCATCTTGATGCCGGCGTCGATGGTGCGTCTTGCGGCGGGAAGGCAGCAGCTTTCTGCGGAAGCGGTGACTCTGTGTTTCCTTGCGGGAGCAAATTCAATTTTCGTTGGCGATAAGCTCTTGACAACGCCAAATCCAGCACCCAGCGAAGACGAAGTGTTGCTCCGCGATCTAGGTCTAAAGCCGATGGAGTCTCGTGCGTCCTGAACGCAAAATTGATGAAGATGACTCTCGCCAAAATCCGCACAGCCTTGCTGGGCATGGTTTCATCCCTCGGTGGAATTGGATTATTTATTGTTGCTTTTCTCGATTCGTCAGTGCTCACGTTTCCTGTAGTCAATGATTTGTTGGTCATCGATTTTTCCATCGAAAACCCCGCGCGCATGCCGTACTACGCGCTTATGGCGACACTAGGGTCGGTAGGCGGCTGCGTCCTGCTTTATTATCTCGCGCGCAAGAGCGGGAAAGCGGTTTTTCGCCGCAAAGCGGGTAGGAATGCCGGCAAAATCAGGGCATGGCTTGCTCGGAATGAATTCCTGAGTGTGTTTGGAGCTGCGATGCTGCCTCCGCCAACACCTTTTAAATTTTTTGTTCTCGCGGCGGGTGTTTTTAGCGTGCCGATCCGTACGTTTGTAGTCGCCCTGCTGCTCGCCCGCGGGCTGCGCTACTTTGGTGAGGGATATCTGGCAATTCGCTACGGACGGGCCGCTGAACACTACCTTGCAGATCACAAGTTAGTTGTCACAGTGATCGCCGTGGTGCTGGTTCTTGTAATCTATGTCGTCAAGCGCAGATTTTTCCCCGCCGAAAATCAGCCGGTTTAGCAAGTGCTCGTTTTTAGATGCCTGGCACATCATTCTCGCGTGTTCGATCGGTTTTTGGCGAGCTCTTCAAAACAGAAGCTCTTCATGTAGCACCTTCGCTTGGCGGTCAAGATCAATCACTGCGATTAGGTTCAGACGGCTTGAGCGTGAACCTGTAAAACGTAAATCGCTGAATTTAACCCTATATCCCGTTTCCGTAGGTTCTACCGTGGCCTTCGGAAACCGTGCAAATTTCAAGAAGTCAGCCCCGATGCGCGAGTTTCTCGCGCTTTCCAACGCCGCCGAAGGCTCGGGCTTGTATTGCGCCTTAGCCCCATCGGGATCAAACGGCGCGCCTCCGAGAGTCGAAACTTCCACGACGTAAAGGGCGCTTTCTGTTTCGACTACGCCGGACCAAGTGAACGGCGACCCTGAATGAGGAAAAGCGCCAACTGCCTTCGGAACTTCACGGTGGTAAAGGCGCGACTGAAGGATCGCCATGGCGCCCTGGTGTAGAGCCACTCGTCCGCCAATATAGCCAGCCACAAGGACAACCGCGACGATTGCCGCAGTAACCTCACCGCTTTTTTTTCGGGTACCGATTTCTTCCCCGACCAGACGAAACAGTCCGGGAAGCAGAAAGCTGGACAAAAGAATTGCTAGAACCCATGGATCTACTTCATCCAACAAATCCCAGGCTACCCATTTTCCGGTAAAAGGCCAGAACAGCTTCAGACCCCAGGGATTACTGAAATCGATGAGCAGGTGGGATGTGGCGCCAACTATACAAACCATCAGGGCACCGCGTAATGAAACCTGGGCACCCGAATACCTTCTCCCAATTAACCAAAATATGCCAGCAACCACGACGGCGATCGTCAGCGCGCCAAGCATCGAGTGACAAAACGTTCGATGGCCAGTCAAAAAAGACTGCGGGCCAGCCCAATAGGCTGCCCAATCGAGATCGGCGGCGAGGCCGGCAGTGATGATCATCGGAGTGGCCAGTGGCGTCGCCCGTTTCAGGCCGGCGCGCGCAAGTGCCCAGGAGGCCAGAATATGGGTAAAGGGTTCCACGTGTACCTTTACTTCGCCACGGCTGGCGGGACAACCAGCGTCAGCGCTCGTGGGACAATGCGGAACTCCACTGGCAGGCGGCACAGCGACTCGCCGTCCACTTGCGCGTAAATGGTTTTTCCTTCACCCGCGGTGCACCGTATTGAGGCGGCCTTCCAGAAATGTACGTCGTTCTGGGTTCGAAGTTTGTTCAGCCACAGCATCGGCAAATAGCTGAGGTACCGTGCCGCGCTCTGGGTTGTCAGTGCGGCCAACTCGAAAGAATCCTCAAAAAGATCTGCCTGGGTGGTGATGCGAAAAGGCCCGCCGTAATGCTTTGTACGCCCTACGATGATCAGCGTTGCATCGAGCCCTCGCTCATTACTGTGAGCACGGAAACGCGGGAAGGTGTACTTACCCAGCTGGCGGAACCCTTCAAACCAATAAGCGATGATTCCCGCGCGTTTTTTGATTTCGGGCTTCACGCGATAGACAATTTCTCCGTCAGGCCCCGCGCCCGCAACACAAATAAAATAGCGTTGCGCGCACTGGTTATCGAGCGGAACCGCAAGGCCGAGCGCGATCTGTCGCGGCGTCCCGCCCAAAATCAATTCGGCCGCTCGCGGTATGTTCCACGGCAGGCCCAACTCTTTCGCGAGGACGTTTGCGGTTCCGCAGGGAAGGAGTGCCATAGGCACGTCCCGTCCTCCTGGTTCGGAGGCCACGCCATTCACCGCTTCGTTCATGGTACCGTCGCCGCCGCAGACGATTACCATGTCGTGACCATCGCGAACTGCCCGCGACGCTAGTTGGGTGGCGTCTCCGGCGGCACTGGTGGCTTTTAACTCAGTCTCGATTCCGCTTTTCGCGAAAATACGCTGGGCATTCTCTAAGCGGTGGATGCGTTTTGCGCTGCTGCCGCCCGCTGTCGGGTTGTAGATCAGAATCGCGTTGTGAATTCCCTCGAGCATCTTATTTTGCGCACGCTTTGTCACTGCCCTAACGTGCGCAGCGCATTGTATAATATTGTATCGTGACGCCTGATAATTCCTGCGAGGCACCGCATCCTAATGAGCAAGGCTGCTACGAGACCTTCCGACAAGACGCGCGAAGAAATTGAGAAGTTGCGTGACGAAATCCGCTATCACGAGCATCGCTACCACGTTTTAGACGATCCTGAAATTGCCGACGCTGAATTTGACCGGCTGATGAACCGCTTGAAGAGGGTCGAGGCCGCTCATCCCGAGCTTGTCACTCCAGGATCTCCAACTGTACGCATTGGCGGCGCACCTCGGAGCGGTTTTCAGACCGTGGCGCATATCCGGCCGATGCTGAGCCTTGATAATTCTTACGCCGCCGAAGATCTGCGAGAATTTGACCGGCGCGTTCGAGAGGGTAGTGGTCAGGAGAAAATCGAATATACCGCCGAGCATAAATTCGATGGCCTTAGCATTTCGCTTCAATACGAGAACGGCGTTCTGGCACGCGGGCTGACGCGAGGAGACGGCACGACCGGGGAAGACGTGACGCTGAACGTGAAGACAATTCGCTCGATTCCTCTGCACGTGGACGTCGCAGCACTTAAGAAAGCGGGGGTATCGCCGAATTTTGAGGTTCGTGGTGAGATCATTATGTCGCGAAGGGCCTTCGAGGAGTTAAATCGGCAGCAGGAGGTGCGCAGCCGCAAGATTTTTGCGAACCCGCGCAATGCCGCCGCCGGTGCCGTACGTGTGCTTGATCCCTCCATCACCGCACAACGTCGCCTGGATTTTTTCTCATATTATCTGTACGTTGACGGCCGCATTCCATTCAAGAGGCACTCTGATTCCCTCAACGCCCTTCGTGATTTGCGCTTTAAGGTTTCCGCGGATTGGAAACTGTGTCCGTCCATCGAGGACGTCATTAAGTATTGCGAAGCCTGGGACACGCGTCGCGAAAAGCTTACCTACGAAATCGATGGGGTGGTCATCAAGGTGAACTCGATCCCAATACAGCTGGAGCTTGGTTATACTGCGAAATCTCCGCGATGGGCTATCGCCTACAAATACCCTGCGCGGCAGGAAACAACCATCGTGAAAGATATTCTGGTTCACGTTGGTAGAACCGGCGCCGTAACTCCGTGGGTTTTGCTGGAGCCTGTGCAGATTGGAGGTGTGACTGTGACTCGCTCCACGCTGCACAATATGGACGAAGTCGAACGACTTGGAGTGCAGATCGGCGACACCGTTCTGATTGAGCGTGCCGGAGAAGTGATTCCGCACGTTTTGAAAGTGGTAAAACAAGGGAAGGATCGGCGGCCGTTTGTGATGCCGACGCACTGTCCCGATTGCGGGAGCCGGATCCACAAAGCGGAAGGTGAAGTCAGATATCGCTGCGTCAGTTCTGCATGTCCGGGCAAGCGTAAAGAGTCCTTGTTGCATTTCGCCGGACGCCACGCAATGAATATTGATGGGCTCGGCGAAAGGATCGTCGACCAGCTTGTGGAAAAGGGGTTGGTGAAAGATTATGCCGATCTTTATTCGCTGAATTTCGCCGAACTCAGCGCACTCGATCGCATGGCTGCTAAATCGGCACAGAACTTGCTTGATGAAATCGAAAACAGCAAGAAGAGCAGTCTGGCCCGGCTGATTTACGCTCTCGGAATTCTCTATGTTGGGGAGCGCAGCGGCCAGTTGCTTGCCGAACATTTTGGATCGCTCGAAGAGTTCGTTCGTGCCAGTGAAGAAGAGCTTACCCAAGTTCATGAGATCGGACCAAAGATCGCCTCCAGCATCCGCGAATTTTTCTCGGAACCGGCAAATCGTGAGCTCATCAAGAAACTGACGCACGCAGGCGTAAATCCAACCCAAGCGAAGCGGGCTCCAAAAAGCAACAAGCTTGCCGGCAAGACATTTGTGTTTACCGGCACACTGGATCGCCAATCGCGGGAAGAGGCGGGGGAAGTCGTCAAAGAGCACGGAGGTAAAGTGGGGAGCTCGGTTAGTAAGAAAACCGATTATGTGGTTGTCGGAGCCGATCCGGGCTCAAAACGCGATAAAGCGAAAGAGTTGGGCGTCCCTATCATCACCGAGGCTGAATTCGAAAAATTGCTGCGTTAATATTCCCGTTTAAATTACCGAATCATCGCCGAACTACAATCGGGGTACATAAATGAGCCCATTATCTAGGCGCGTGCTGCAAGTTTTCAAAGACATGAAGACGGACCGCCTCGACCTACACGTCTTGTTTGAAGCTGCGGGGAACGATCCCGCCAAGCGCAAGGAAGTCCTCGACGCGATCGACGAGCTCGTGCGTGAAACGTTGATCGATGCGCAGGGAAGCGACTTTTATTGTCTGACTGAAAAAGGCCAACGAGCCATCGCGGAATCCTGAAGCCATTGCGGGACTTCGGATCCATAAGGATCCTACTCGGTGTGGTCACTGCACTCCGAATTCCCAATATTCGCGTATAATTAATGGCGGCGGGCAGGTCGGGCGATCGCTGAGCTGCACGAGCTCCTGATGGAACTCTGTGCAGATTGGAGGAAAGTCCGGACACCGCAGGGCAACGCGCCTGGTAACGCCAGGGGGCTGATTTGTGAGGGAGCGAATCAATCGCTGCCGCGCCATCGGCTACGGAAAGTGCCACAGAAAATATACCGCCGGCTTCGTGAGCTTCGGTGACAACTTAAAGGCAAAACCTTGGAGTCGTCTTCCATGAGTCGCGGTGCAGGTAAGGGTGAAAAGGTGGGGTAAGAGCCCACCGCCCCGGTGGCGACATCGGGGGCATGGCAAACCCCGCGTGGTGCAAGGCCAAATAGGAGGGGAGGGCTCGCCCGGCCCGTATGCTCTTCAAGCTGAGGTTATTCAACTTGATGAGTTCTGACCCTCGGGTAGGCCGCTTGAGCGGCGCAGCAATGCGTCGCCCAGAGGAATGGTCGCCGCGACGCGATTGATGTTTCACTCAGTAGGAACATTGATTAGCAGTCCGCACAGAATCCGGCTTACAGACCCGTCCGCCTATTTTCAATAAGTTAATTTGGTATCCTGTTTGGGGTCGCCAAACGCATGATGATGTAGAGGGGAGGGGGGGCCGAGGGCCGCAACCTCGACCCCGGATCCTTTTAGCATACTGTGCCGTCGCAACGCCGAGATTCCGCCCTCCAGAAACCAAACGTGTTCAAGTGGATAGTCCTTCTCTACCGCTTCTCCAATTTCTCTTTAAGGTGTTTCGCACATGCCTCAGCCGTGGTCTGGTCACCATGCAACGTGTTCTTCTTATTCACGGCATAGGCGAACACGACAGCCGTGGTTTTCTGGTCAATCATCTGAATGCTCGCGGCGTTATCTGAATGAATTTGGCCAAAGACAATCATCTTCGCCCATCCTGGTTTCTTGTCGTCTGACGTTCCCGTAATGATGTAGGCCGCGTGCGCTTGGTCGGCCACGATGGTCAGGGGAACTTTCTTCTTTTGGAGGGCCGCCGCTAGGTAGCTTTCAAAGCCATTCATTGGTGAAATGAAAACCGAGTTTGGCACGACTTCAGCTGTCGACGCTATGACAGCCGGAGCGGTTTTCTGCGGTGCTGTTTGTGCCTGAGCGGAGCCTTGCGCTGGACCCGGTTGCGAGTTTGGTTGCTGCGCCTCGCACATGAGAGGAACCGCAAACATCAACGCAAAAATTGCCAGAACTGCTTTCATCGTTTTCTCCTTTTTCAACAAACCATATGACCCCCTTGATGCTACGTGAGTTTCAGTGCCTTCTAATTGACTCTTCCTTATCATCTACGCGAAAGGCAAACCTGTCCTATTGGCCACACGATTCGGCCCCGCTCAACTCACGAATGTGCCCTTGTAGCAAAGGATGCAAGCCCCTGCGCCAGGCCGGGGTGTCCGATGCACGCGCCCCAGAGCACGGACAACACTCAGGTGTCCCCTGACGAACGCATTCCCAAATGCGCCGAAGGTCCGGCCTTTAGCTGAATACTTGCGTATTCGGGCCTGCTAAGGAGTCTGTGCTTCTCTCAAGTCCGCCCCTCGGGAAGAGCCGCGCAGGGTGGCAGCTTTGCGGGCGATGAGCTCGAAGCCGCGAGCGTGGGCATCTTTCTCCAGCGCAGCCAGGCGTTGATGAGCAACTGTGGTACCCTCCATCACCTCTAGTTCACTGAGCGCCAATCGAGCCTCATATTCCAAGCTCACGAAACCGAGATTCCCGGCCGTCTTGACGCAATTGAGCAAGCCTGAACGACCTTCGCGAGACGACAGAGCGGGATCTCTTATTGCCTTTTGCGTAGCCTTCACGCGGGCTTCGGCAATTACAAACAGCATGTGATTGACCGGATTCTGACTGCTCGCCGAGATCCTACGGCCTTCCTCAATCACACCTTGGGCATCTGCCGTTTTGCCCTGCATCAGCAGACAACGAGTTAGTGCGAAGAGCGCCCGCAGTTCGTCGTCGCGCATTTTTTCGGTTCGGAAGGCAGCCAGGGCATCGCGGATCGCGGGCTCGGCCTGCGTCGCTCGGCCTCCTTCCAGATCCAATACAGCCAACGCCAGGCGGGACTTAGCAGCTTCGAATTTTGCGCCCGTTTTTTCTGCGATGTTCAAAGCTTCGTTGGCGTTCTGGCGAGCGCCAGCCAAGTCAGCTTGAGCAGCACGGATTTCGCTCAATTGACCCAACCCAAGCGCCAGGGCGAAGGAATTGCCGCTTTCGCGTTTTCGTGTTACCGAGGTTTCCGCCTGCTGGCGCGCGGTCTGCAGATTCCCTCGGAGGAAGGCTAGCTCCACCAGATTCGTGATGACAGCTCCCTCCGCATCTTTGGCCCCCGTCTCCCGAACCAGGTTCAACGATTGCTGAAACAACTTTTCAGCTTCTGCGAGCTTTCCCTGCGATAGGAGAGTGCCCCCCACGTTGCTCGCCAGCACAGAGGAATTGAAGCGGTCCCCAACTTTCAAAAATAATGCATAAGCCTGGCGGTAGAGACTCTCTGCCTGCTTCAAATCTCCCCGCGCTTCATAATCGAGGGCCATCTCGTTGAAGCTGACAGCACAGCCCCTATCGTTCCCAGAGGTCTGGTCGATTTTCAGCGCTTGTCGATGAAGGTCCAGAGCTTCCGCCAGCCTGCCCTGGTGCAGTCGAATATCGCCCAGAAACCGCAGCGTCTGCGCGCTATCAAGCGGATTGCCGGCCTCCGCGAAGACGCGCAGCGCCGCTTCGCAGGTGTTCACCGCCTCCTCGACTTGGCCTAGCGTGTTCAGAGCATTGCATTCCATGATCTCTGCTTTGGCTTGTAACTGAGGGGCGCCCTGCAGTTTGGCTTTTTCCGCGGCACGGCGGACCAGCGCCAGGTATTGGTGAACGTTTTTCTCCCCGCGCGCCTGGCGCATGTCAAGGCGTGGGTCGTTAGAAAGCGGTTCAGGCAGACGGCGCAGCGCTTCTACCGTAGCCAGACCCTCTGTCGGCTTGCCTCCAAGCATCTGTGCGTCGGCGAGCAGCAGCCCGTCCTCTAAGCTGTCCGGAGACAAGGTATACAGAGCACGATAGTCTGCAATCGCCTTGTCGATCTTGCCTGACACTTCGTGATAGCGACCCTCGATCAGAAGTCGCTCGGTGCGTGGCAAGCTCGAGGACAGATCGAATGCCTTCTTCGCTTCAATTCGGACTTTCTGGTCGTATCCAAGGGCTTTCCAGGAAGATGCGAGCGCCATGTGTGTCAGGGGAAACTTCGGCTCGGCAACGACAGCCTGCTCGAGCAAATCGCGCGCGCCCACGGCATCGAGGACGCGCAAGCGTGCCAGTCCCTCTGCATACAGCCGAGCAGCTTCGGGATTCGTCGGCAATGATGCTCGAATAGCAGCCTGCTCTGTGGGGGAGGTGGCCGGTACGCCCAGACGTTCGCGCACTCGCGTTCCTGTCTCCGCCACCAACTCAAACAGGTGTTGCTCGGTCCCCGTCGCCGCCATTTCGGCCACCAGTTCGCCATTTGTGGCGTCCTCAAGGCGAAGGTCCATGCGGATGCGGCGATTGGGCGACGATCCCACTGTGGTGTAGGAACCCACGACGAGTACGTCCGCCTTCAGGTTGTTTCCTGCGAGCACGGCGATGTCTCTCCCCAGGGTGCCAGCATTTTCCAAGTGCAGTTCCCGTCTTACGCGGGCCACATCCTCACCGGGAATTAACCGCAGTTTTTCTCCTGCTGCCAGTTCCGTGCTCAGCATCTCCGAGATGGCCGTAGAAAGCCAAGCATCATCCGAACGGCCGGAGACGTTGTGGAAATCCATCACGGCCACCGACCGCCGGAGCGCTAGCTCCATGCCTTGTGCTGGCGGCACCGCTTGCTTTGCGGATCTCACCTGCGGAGTCCTCTTCGCCAGCATGACGACAACTATTGCCAGCGGAATGAAAACCACAACCGTGACGAAAGCGCGTTGCCTCAAACGCCGCGGCCGAACGAAAAGTGGCTCAGGCGTGGAAGGTTTGGCCACTCCAGAAGTCTCGAGGGGCACAGGCGCGAGATCAGGGGCAGTCACAGGAGCTTTGATGGAGAGGGGAGCAATAAAGCGATACCCGCGACGCGGAATTGTCTCAATGAAGCGGGGATTGTCGGCATTATCGCCAAGGGCATCGCGGATCTTCTTCAGCGCGACCTTCAAAACGCTGTCGAACTCGACAAAGGTATTCTCCGGCCACAGCTTCTCCCGAAGCTCCCCTCGCGTGATGACCTCGCCAGGTCGCTCCAACAGAAGCACGAGCATGCGGAACGGCTGATCTTGCAGCCGCACGCGCTCGCCTTGCCTGAGCAGTTCTCCCGAGGCGGGATCGGCCTCGAACAACCCGAAGCGAAAAACATTCCTGTGTCCGGCTGGACCTGCCACCGTGCTCCCTCAACCCTCAAGCGCAGTACGCAGAAGTCTATCACTAACTTATCTGGGCCGTACTCGGCAGTTAACGCATCCTTGCAACTGCCACTGGAGCGGTTACTTACCTGTTAACCGAATTTTTACGGCCTGTTTACTTGACGCTTCGTGCAGCCGGGCAGAGACTCCGCCTCTAACGTCGGCAGTTCCGCGGTCGGTTCGCCGTCGTGGACAACGCGAGCACGAGCGTGCTCGTGGCGCGGATTGCGAATCTGCCACGAAAGGAGTAACTCCATGGAACACCCAGTACCACGCTTTGAGCCGCCGCTGTCGTGCCAGTTCATGCCGGTACGGCCACCGTCCCTGACGGCCTTGCTGGCCCTCGTCCTACTGCTGTCCTTGCCAATATCGCTTGCGGCGCAAGCGAGGAGCGGGAGTGCCTGCGACGGTGCTGGCACGATCGGTGAGACAGCTTTTACGGGCCTTCCCCAAGGTGGGAACGATCCCAGCGACCTCCTGTCGTTCAGGATGTCTTCGTCTCGCAAGCCCGACGGCAGCATCGCGCCCGGGACTCTTTGGCTGTGTAAACCCGTGGACAGCAACTCGACGGGGCTGCTGCTGGCGGCGCTCACGGGTAATCCGGTGGCTTCGATACGCCTCGAGATCGCCAAGCCCAACCCGACGACGGCATCGGTAGTTATCGTCCTGAAAAACGTGTTGGTGACCTCCTTCTCCCTGGCGTCGAGCTTGGACAGGCCACTCGAAGAGATTGAACTGCTGTCGTGCGATGTGGAGATCACCATCAATCCTGAGGAAGGACCGCCCAGGACGTTCTTTCAACGCTGTGGGCCGCCTGGCACCTAGACGAGGTAGGGAAGCGGCGCTGAGCTGGGCGCATGGAAAGGCGAACCCATGGGGGCCGTTGGGAGTGTTGTTGAGCAGACAGGAAATGTTTTTGAAAAAAGGAGGAACGCAATGTTCTTGAGGAAAGGGAAGTACACAATGAACGCGCGGGGCGCAGCAGGCTTCAGCCTCATCGAACTCGTGGTGGTGATCGCGATCATCGCGATTCTGATCAACATGATCCTGCCCGCCGTACAGAAGACTAAGAAGACATCCGCCAAGCTGTCTGGCAGCACGCATTTCCAGGTGAAGACGTTCGGCGGACGACTGGGATCCTTTGCCGACGCGGCCGGGCCATCCCTGCAAGCTAATGCATGGCGGGTAGTGGCCGGCACGGCAAACGGTCCGGAAGATGCAGTGCTGGACCCAGATGCATTGCAGGCACTTTACGACGACCTTCTGGGTCGCGGCGTACAGGGCAATGATTTGCAGCGTCAGGCCGACGATCTTCTGGCGATGACGGATATCCCACCGCAGGATCGGGAACTGCTGCTGGATGCGAAGAGCGACCTCAGCGAGATCTTGGATGGGATACAGAAGCTGAAAGCAGTTCTCGTGAGTCGAGTCACAACCACGGTGGAGTAGCTGCGAACGAGCAGCCAAGCTGGATCTTGAAACGTATTGGGATTGTTGGGGATCCGGAATTAGGGCCAAGGCGAGCTTCCAGAGCTGGCTTCCGAAAGGCTCTTGGTGGTTTTCTCGAAAAGCCCTCAGGGGCAAGCGCCGCAATCTTTATGCGGCTTGAGCGGAACGGCTTAGAGCCGTGGCGATTGTGGGCATTGTGCCGTGCAACGTGAGTGCGGAAAACGGGGCCATCAAAGCGGGCGATCTGCTGGTGACTTCCTGGACCCCCGGCCATGCCATGAAAGGCACCGACCGCAGCCACATGCTGGGTGTCGTGGTGGGCAAGGCACTGGAACCGCTGCCCTCAGGCAAGGGAGTAATTCAGGTGCTGGTGGCATTGCAATGAATTTAATGTCGTGTGCTGACAGACGGCGCTAACTGGCCGGAACGCCACGGGTAAAGGCCGTGCCTTGTCTATCCCGAAACAACGATCACAGAGACTGGCCATGAGGACTTCTCCTGTGCGCCGGTTAAACCGGCGAGGTGTAGTGAATGCAAAAGTCATACGAATGGGATGTAGCGACCCACATCGGCCCCGAGTCATGCGGAGCCG
>Ga0209117_1000021_pt1 | contig 146128 bp, 133 predicted proteins | sample BlaSpr_A8_OM2_M2_FD_187978 | JGI IMG/M metagenome (GOLD analysis project Ga0209117, IMG submission 187978) | Forest soil microbial communities from Thunder Bay, Ontario, Canada - Black Spruce, Ontario site 2_A8_OM2_M2 (SPAdes) (version 2) | ecosystem: Environmental > Terrestrial > Soil >... | reverse complement strand
AGCGACAAGCCGGACATGCGGTTTGGCATGGAGTTGCACGAGGTGACGTCGTGGTTTCCACAAGAAGCGAAGAAGAAATTGCAGATTGAAGGCAATGTGTTTGCGTTTGCGGCGCCTGGCGCTGCGGGCTATTCACGAAAGCAGTTGGATGAATTGACGGAGAAGTCCAAGGCCGCGGGGGCGCGAGGGGCGTATTTCGTGAAGGTGGCGGCGGAAGGAACGACGTCTACCGTAGAAAAATTAATTGGCGCGGAGAATGTAAAGAAGCTGGCAGAGGCATGCGGTGCGAAGACGGGCGATTTGGTGGTAGCGGTTTCCGCCAAGCAAGAGATCAAGGGAACGGAAGCGGCGGCGCTGGTTGCGGGGCAACTGCGGCTGCAACTGGGCGAAGCGCTGGGCTTAATTGATAAATCGCAGTGGAAATTCCTGTGGCTCACAGGATTTCCGTTGTTCGAATGGAGCGAGTCGGAAAAAACCTGGGCGAGCGCGCAGCATCCGTTCACAGGAATTGTGGACGAAGATTTGGAGAAGCTGGAAACCGCGCCGTGGGAAGTGCGCTCGAAGGGATACGATTTGGTGCTGAACGGCGTGGAACTGGGTTCGGGTAGCATTCGAATTCACCGGCAAGATGTTCAGGAGCGGCTATTCAAGGCGTTGGGATTGAGTGAAGAGACGCTGCGACGGAGATTTGGATTTTTTCTGGATGCGTTGACGTATGGGACGCCGCCTCATGGCGGGATTGCGCTGGGGCTGGATCGCGTGGTGATGCTGCTGAGCGGGGAAAAGTCGATCCGCGAAGTGATTGCATTTGCAAAGACGACGGCGGCGGTGGATTTGATGGCGGAGTCGCCGTCGGAAGTGGATAAGGAACAGTTGGATCAGTTGGGCATTGCCATAAAGTGATCCGCCCCATCATGGAGACGTCATGGATAAACTCTTGGCCATCAAGGAACAGGATACTTTGGCTCCTAGTTTCAAAGGCGCCGGAGCTATCTTCACCGGCATTCTATGTCCAACAGTTTATCGGTGTCCGAATTGCCGTTCGATTTACAAAGTGATCCTCGGCCCCGGCGATGTTTTTCTCGGCGAAGGTTACAGAACTTGCTCGAAATGCCACGGGAAGTTTCGGGATAGATCGAAAGAGTGGCCGATAATCTCCTCTATTGACCGCTTTCTCTTCCTCTTTCCAATGGTTGTAGGTGGTTGGATGATGATTGCACTGGTGGCGTGCGCTTTGTTTTCTTACGAAGCTTGGAATCTTGGCACAACTCCGGTCCTGATGATAGGCGCGGTCTTTTTTGGGGTGCCGTTGCTAGCGTGGTTCCTGTTTCGAGGGTACCAGATCGCTAGTTCGGTCCATCGTTTCAATTCGCGCGGGAAAACAAAGGCTGTATGAGCAGGATACGCATATTAGCGGAGGCGGTGGCGAACAAGATTGCGGCTGGGGAGGTTGTGGAGCGGCCGGCATCGGTGGTGAAGGAGTTGCTGGAAAATGCGCTAGACGCGGGGGCCAAGTCGATCCGGATTGAAACCGAAGTGGGCGGCAAGCGTATGATTCGCGTGATCGACGACGGTCACGGGATGACCCACGACGACGCGCTGCTTTCGTTTGAGCGGCACGCCACCAGCAAGCTGCGGTCGGCGGATGATTTACTTTCGATTGCGACGCTGGGATTTCGCGGAGAGGCGTTACCCACGATTGCCGCGGTTTCACGGCTGCTATTGGAAACGCGGGATGCAAGCGAAGCGGAAGGCACGAGGGTAGAATTCGCGGGCGGCAAATTGGTGAACGTAAAGCCGGCGGGGTTGCCGGCGGGAACCACGCTGAGCGTCGCGGATTTGTTTTATTGCGTGCCGGCGCGGCGAAAATTCCTGAAGTCTGATACGACGGAGCTGGGGCACATTGCCTCGCTGGTGACGCATTACGCGCTGGCGAATCCAGACAAGCAATTCGTGCTGACCACGCCGACGCAAGAGATTATCAATTGTCCACCGGTGGAAAAGCTGGCGGACCGCGTGTATCAGCTATTCGGACGGCAAGCGCTGGATGAACTGATGGAGCTGCCGGCGGCGTCGGCGCCGTTTCGTTCGGCAATTACCGAACCGGCGATGGAAGAAGGCGAAGAAAAAGCTACGTTGACGGTCTCGGGATTTACTTCCAGGCCGGAAGTGCAGCGGCCGAACCGAAATGGGATTTATATCTTTGTGAACCGACGGCTGGTGCGCGACCGGCTGATCCTGCACGCAATTCACGAAGCATATCGCAATATTCTGCCGCCCACGGTGTTTCCAGCAACGCTGCTATTCTTGGAGATGCCCTACGACGAGGTCGACGTTAATGTGCATCCCGCGAAAATCGAAGTGCGCTTCCGGCGCGCGCAATTTGTGCACGACTTTGCGCGCGACACGATTCGCCAAGCGCTGACCAGTGCGCGGCCGATCGCGAGTTTTGCTGCGGCGTCGGGCATTGGCGGAGTTGCGCCAAATCCCGCAGCGCCACCGGCAACGTTTTCTGAAGGATTTGGGCAAAACGGGGGAGATTTGCTGGTTCCGCGCGCAATGATTCCGGCGATGGAGGAGATTGGACTTGGGTCGGGGGTAGGTTCAGACGGCGGATTTGATTTGAGCGCGGCTCCTATGCGGCCAGTTGCGCAGAGATTCGCGTTTCAGCCAGGTTCCACGGTGGGCGATTCCCAAAATTCCAGTTTGGCTGGAGCATGGGCGGGGAATTTTAGCGCGCCGAACGCTGACGCTCCCGCGCGGTTGCCTCATCCAAAGGAAATTGCGGATTTGAAGCCGCTGGGCCAAGTGAGTGCGAGCTTTATTGTCGCGGTAAATGGTGAAGGGCTTTGGATTGTGGATCAGCACGTAGCGCATGAACGCGTTTTATTCGAGCAGCACCTGGAGGCGCGCCGGGCTGGGCGGGTGGAGTCGCAGCGGATGCTCATGCCAATGGTGATCGAACTTTCGCCGAGGCAACTGGTGATTTACGAAAAAATCGCGGAAGAGTTGGCGGCTAATGGGTTCGAAGTGGAGTTGATGGGACCAAAGAGCGTGGCAATACAATCTGTGCCGGCGGGAATTGCCACTGCCGACGCGGAGCATTTGCTGACGGAAATATTGGACGGGATCGAACGGGAGAACGCGGCGATCTCCATCGATACGCTGCAAGCGAAGATAGCGGCATCAACGGCTTGCCATGCGGCGATCAAAGTGAACATGCCACTGGACCATACAAAAATGGAATGGCTGCTTGCGGAATTAGCGAAAACAGATTGTCCGATGAGCTGCCCGCATGGAAGGCCGGTGGTGCTGCGCTATTCGATTAAGGAAATTGAGAAGGCGTTTCACCGGATTTAGTGGATGCGACGGGAGAATGTGGAATGACGGACGGGCAGAAGACGGCAGTGATTTTTGGAGTGGCGAATAAGCGGAGCATAGCGTGGGGCATTGCGCTGAAATTGCAGAAAGCGGGCTGGCGGCTGGCGATTACGTATCAAAACGACCGGATGGAAAAGGAAGCGAAGGATTTGATTGCGGATTTGCCGGGAGCGACGGGATATATGTGCGACGTCGCGCATGACGAGCAGATCGCAAAGTTGTTCGCGGAATTAAAGGCACGGTATGGAGAGCTGCACGGGGTGGTTCATAGCGTGGCATACGCGCCCGCGGAAGATTTAAAGGGAGAATTTCTATATACCACGCGCGAAGGATTCCGCGTTGCGCACGACGTGAGCGTGTATTCGTTGATTGCGGTAGCGAGAGAAGCTGCGCCGTTGATGACTTCCGGTGGCGGAATCGTGACGATGTCGTACTATGGGGCGGAAAAAGTGGTGCCGAAATACAACGTGATGGGCGTGGCCAAGGCCGCGCTGGAAGCGTGCGTGCGGTATTTAGCAAACGATCTTGGACCGAAGGGAATACGGGTAAACGCAATCTCCGCTGGGCCGATCAAGACGTTGGCGGCGCGTGGAATTTCCGGACTAGGCGATATGCTGAAGGCGCACGCGGAGCGCGCGCCACTGAAGCGCAATGTGGAAACCAGTGAAGTGGGTGGCACGGCGGCGTTTCTTCTTTCTCCAGATGGGTCGGGGATTACCGGGGAAACCATTTACGTGGATTGCGGCTACAACATTATGGGTTACTAGTCCTGGTCTGTTTCGACGAAATGCCAAAACTCACTATCGCAATTGACGGTCCCGCGGGTTCTGGAAAAAGCAGCGTGGCGCGTCGCGTAGCGGAGATGCTGGGCTATTTGTATCTCGATAGCGGCGCCATGTACCGGGCGGTTGCGCTGAAAGCTCTTGCGCGTCAACTTTCCGCCGATGACGAAGTAAAGATGGAAAGCCTTGCCGCGGAAACGCACATTGAATTGAAACCCCCAACAAAGGAACAAGAAGCAGCAGGCTTGAAGAATCGCGTATTTCTGGATGCCCGCGAAGTAACGGAAGAAGTTCGCAGAACAGAAGTGGGCGAGGCGGCTTCACGGTTGGCGACGATCGCGGGTGTGCGGCGGGTGCTGGTGAAAGAGCAGCAAGCTGCCGGAGCGGGCGGCGGAGTGGTGATGGAAGGACGAGATATTGGCACGGTGGTTTTTCCACGCGCGGAATTGAAAATATTTCTGGAAGCCGAGGCGGGAGTTCGCGCGGAGCGTAGACGAAAAGAACATGAAGAGAAGGGCGAACATTTGAGCCTGGACGAAGTTCTGGAGGAAGTTCGCATACGCGATTTGCGCGATCGTGAACGAAAAGTTTCGCCACTGCTGCGAGCGAAAGACGCGGTGCTGGTGGACAACACCGCCATGGGAATTGAAGAAAGCGCACGGCTGATTGTGATGCTAGCGCGAGAACGAGAAAGCGAATTAGCGGACGTCAGGGCAGAATAGGCCTGGAGCGAAATTTCCTACGGACTGAAGTTTTGCAGCCCAACTGAAGTCTAGATAAAAAAATCCGCTGGGTGAACGCTTCAGGCGGGAGCGGACATCGAGCCGAGGAACTCGGTATTTGATTTGGATTTCGAGAGACGGCTGATGAGCAACTCCATGGCTTCAACGGTGGAGAGTGGGCTCAAAACCTTGCGCAGAACCCAGACACGGCTCAATTCGTCCGGCGGAAGAAGCAGTTCGTCCTTACGAGTGCCGGAACGTTGAATGTCGATGGCCGGAAAAACGCGCTTATCGGAAAGGCGCCGGTCCAGGTTGATTTCCATGTTGCCGGTACCCTTGAACTCTTCGAAGATGACGTCGTCCATACGGCTACCGGTGTCGATGAGGGCGGTGGCGATGATGGTGAGCGAGCCACCTTCTTCGACGTGACGAGCCGCGGCGAAGAAGCGGCGAGGACGCTGCAGCGCGTTGGCGTCAATACCGCCGGAGAGCACTTTGCCCGAGGGTGGGGTCACAGCGTTGTAGGCGCGAGCAAGGCGCGTGACGGAATCCAGCAGAACGACTACGTCGCGTTTATGCTCGACCAGACGTTTGGCTTTCTCCAGAACCATTTCCGCGACTTGAATGTGCCGCTGCGGCGCTTCGTCGAACGTGGAGCTGATGACTTCACCTTTGACGGTGCGTTGCATGTCAGTGACTTCTTCAGGCCGCTCGTCGATGAGCAGAACGATCAGCGCAACTTCAGGATGATTCACGGTGATGGAATTGGCCATGGATTGCAGCATCATGGTTTTTCCGGTGCGAGGAGGCGCGACGATCAATCCGCGTTGACCTTTGCCGACCGGGCAAAGAAGATCGAGCACGCGGCCGGTCATATTTTCCTTGGTGGTTTCCATCTTCAGACGGCCTTGCGGATACAGTGGCGTGAGGTTGTCGAAAAATATCTTGCTGCGCGCGACTTCAGGATCCTCGAAATTGACGGCTTCCACTTTAATTAAAGCGAAGTAACGTTCGCCATCCTTGGGCGGGCGGACCTGACCGGAAACGGTGTCCCCGGTGCGCAGGTCGAACTTACGGATTTGCGAGGGAGAGACGTAAATGTCGTCGGGGCCAGGAAGATAATTATATTCGGGGGCGCGAAGGAAGCCGAAGCCATCGGGGAGGCATTCGAGTACACCTTCAGAGAAGATGAGGCCGTTCTTTTCGGTTTGCGCTTTGAGGATGAGGAAGATGAGTTCCTGCTTGCGCATGCCGCTGGCGCCGGGAATGGCCAATTCCTTGGCGATCTTGGCGAGGTCGGTGATGTTTTTTTCTTTGAGCTCAGCAAGACTGATACTGATCTGATTCGTTGTTTCACTGCTTGTTTCTTTTGGCATATGTCCTTAACTTTTGTATTGAGAATTGACCGGAAAAACCGGATTGTTTATGGGATGGCGCACCATTCCGGACACGACTTGAAATCCTGTCCAGATAAGTAAACCAGACTTTCTGCAACCGGCCACAGCGGTGGACCACACCTGAATGCGGCAGCCCGCGGGTGCGGGCGCGGTCCAAAACCACGCTGTTTAATTGGTCAAACTTGTGTCTTTCTCGGCTCCAGTCGCAAACGATTCAGCGACGGGCGCAACCGCGGGAAGCTCGAGCGGAACAACGGGTTTCTCAAGCGCAACCAGCAGCACTTCGTCCATGGTCTCTACTAAATGTACCGTGAGACTGGAGAGGATCTCCTGGGGGATGTCCGCCAGGTCCTTTTCATTGTCCTTCGAAAGCACCACGGTACGCAAGCCCATTCGATGGGCGGCGAGGAGTTTTTCCTTAAGGCCGCCAATAGGCAGAACTTTGCCGCGGAGGGTGATTTCGCCGGTCATGGTGACATCGCGGCGAACCGGAATTCTGGTAAGCGCGCTGACGATTGAAGTGCAAATGGTGATGCCGGCGGAAGGCCCGTCCTTGGGAATGGCGCCTTCGGGGACGTGGACGTGAATATCGAGCGAACGGTAAAAATCTTTTGTTAGGCCGAGTTGCGCCGAGCGTGAGCGTACATAACTCATAGCCGCCTGCGCGGATTCCTGCATCACGTCGCCAAGTTTGCCGGTGAGTGTAAGCCGGCCCTTGCCTTCCATCAGTGTCGCCTCGGTGGCGAGGACGCAACCGCCAACTTCGGTCCAGGCAAGACCCATGGTCAAGCCAATTTCGTTGCGCTTCTCAATCCAGAACTCCCGGTATTTGAGGATGCCGAGAAAATCATTGGCATTGACCGGGGTAATTTCAGCTGTGGATTTAGCACCCGCGGTGACAACTTTGCGCGCCATTTTGCGAGCGATATTCTGAATTTCGCGCTCAAGACTGCGCACGCCGGCTTCATGAGTGTAGTGCCGGATGATGTGGAGCAAGCCTTCATCCGTAAATTTCAAATTTTCTTTTTTGAGTCCAGTGGCTTGCAGCGCGCGCTTGACCAGGAAGCGTTTGGCAATTTCCAGCTTTTCCTGTTCGGTGTAACCCGGGATGCGCAGAATTTCCATCCGATCCTGCAGCGGCTGCGGGATGGTATGCAGAACGTTCGCCGTGCAGACGAACATGACCTTGGAGAGGTCGTATTCGACGTCGAGATAATGATCCGTGAAGGCGTGATTTAGCTCGGGGTCGAGAACTTCCATCAGGGCCGCGGAAGGGTCTCCGCGGAAATCGGTAGCCATTTTGTCGACTTCATCGAGCACGAAAATGGGATTGGTGGTACCCGCCTTTTTCATCATTTGGATGATCTGGCCGGGCAGGGCGCCGATATACGTGCGACGATGACCGCGAATTTCAGCTTCATCGCGCACGCCGCCGAGGGACACGCGGACAAACTTTCGCCCAGTGGCATGACCAATGGACATGGCCAGCGACGTTTTGCCTACGCCAGGAGGTCCGACGAAGCAGAGAATTGACCCCTTAGGATTCTTGACGAGTTGGCGGACGGCGAGGAATTCAAGAATACGGTCTTTTACTTTCTCCAGGCCGTAATGCTCTTCGTTAAGAATTTTTTCCGCGGCGAGAATATCGCGAATTTCCTTGGATTTCTTTTTCCAGGGTACCGCGAGCAGCCAATCCAGATAATTGCGGCTTACCGTGGATTCCGCGGACATTGGCGGCATCAGCTCCAGGCGCTTCAATTCCTGGATTGCTTTTTCCTGGACTTCCTTGGTCATTCCGGCGGATTCAATCTTCTTTTTGAGTTCGTCGATTTCGCTCTTTTCGCCGCGGCCAAGTTCCTTCTGGATGGCTTTGAGCTTTTCGTTGAGGTAATACTCTTTCTGCGCGCGCTCCATCTGACGTTTTACGCGGGTATTTATGTTGCGATCGACGTTGAGTTTTTCCAGCTCAATTTCCAGGATGTCGCCAATGCGATTTAAACGTTCGAGAGGGTCGACGGTTTCCAGCAGGTCCTGCTTTTCATCCACGGGAAGCTGGAGGTTTGCGGCGATAGTATCCGACAGGCGCGCGGGATCATCGACGCGGGCAGCGGCGATCATGGTGTCGTAATTGAGGCTTTGGGAAAGCTTAATGAACTGTTCGTAGAGATTGGTAATCTTCTGGACGGTCTGGTCGACTTGCGGCGACGGCTCGACGCGCGCGTTCAGAAGGCGAACGGTAGCGCGAAAAAATCCTTCTTCCGCGGTGACGGAGATCGAGCGAGCGCGTTCCACGCCTTCAACCAAAACCTTAATGTTGCCATCGGGCAATTTAACGCTTTGCACGATGTTGGCGAGAGTGCCGACGGCGTAAATTTCTTCCGGCTTGGGATCGTCGATGGAAGCATCATGCTGCGTGGAAAGAAAAATTTTCTTATCGCCGGTCAGCGCTTCTTCGAGCGCTCGGACGCTGGCTTCGCGACCGACAATGAACGGCGTCATCTGTTGCGGAAAGATGACCATGTCGCGCACCGGCATCATTGGCACGCGCTTCAGTTCCTGTTTTTCGCGACTGAACATTAGGGCCCCTGAACCTCACTCCGCAGCCGCCAGGCGGCCACGCTTTCTCAGATGCTCGAAAGGACGGCGTCGTTAGCCGGCTTTTTCGAGCAAACTCCAATTGATTTCGTGGCCACGGACCATTTCCGCGGTTACCACAAAGTCGCGCACCTTCCGTTGCATGGGAAGGTGGTACATCAGTTCCAGCATCAGATCCTCGAGGATCATGCGCAATCCGCGAGCGCCAACTTTGCGCTGCATGGCGAGGTCCGCCACGGTTTCGAGAGCATCATCGGTAAAGCGCAAGCGGACGTTTTCAAACTCAAAGAGGCGCTGATATTGCTTAAGCAGCGCGTTTTTGGGCTCCGTGAGAATTTTCACCAACGCAGCCTTGTCGAGATCATTCATCACACCCGCGACAGGCAACCTTCCGACAAATTCCGGGATAAGCCCGTAGCGGATTAAATCGGCTGGCTGCACTTGTTCGAGTAATTCCGGGTTGCGACGCAGCGGAGCTGTCGGCGCAGCGTCGGTATGGAATCCGAGAGAACGGCGTCCCGCGCGCTTTTCGATAATTTTTTCCAGACCAATAAACGCGCCGCCGCAAACGAAAAGAATATTGGTGGTGTCAACAGGAGTAAATTCCTGATGTGGATGCTTGCGTCCGCCCTGTGGAGGGACGTTAGCGACGGTACCTTCCAAAATTTTAAGCAGCGCTTGTTGGACGCCTTCGCCGCTCACGTCGCGGGTGATGGAGGGGTTTTCGTCTTTTTTGGCGATCTTATCGATCTCGTCGATATAAATGATGCCTTGCTGCGCCTTCTGGACATCGCCATCAGCGGCTTGCAACAGCTTCAGAATAATGTTTTCGACGTCTTCGCCGACGTAGCCTGCTTCGGTGAGCGTGGTAGCGTCCACGATGGCGAAGGGTACTTCGAGCATGCGCGAAAGAGTTTGCGCCAGTAATGTTTTGCCGGTGCCGGTTGGGCCGATCAGCAGAATATTGGATTTGCTTAGTTCGACTTCGTTAGGCTGCTTGTTGAGGAAGATTCGCTTGTAGTGGTTGTAGACGGCTACGGAAAGTTTCTTCTTCGTACGATCCTGCCCGATCACGTAGCCATCCAGAAATTGCTTGATTTCGGGAGGGCGGGGAAGGCGCTTCGCCGGAGCGGTGGCTTGTTCTCGTTTTTCATCCTCAAGAATAGTCTGGCAAACGCCGACACACTCATTGCAGATATACGCACGCGGATAGTCCGAGGGCGAACTAATCAGCTTTTCGACCTGTTCCTGCGTCTTATGGCAGAAGGAGCAGCGCAATGGCTCATCTGGACTAAATTTTTTCACGTGTTTGAGGGCCTCGTCTCCGCATGTTATCTTCCGGGGAGCCTTCTTTAGTCATTCTAGGACGAATCTTGTCCTACGCGAAAGAAAAAGTCGAGTTACCGTGCTAACTTTTTGGAACGGCGTACCTATGGCAGACGCACGGCAACTTAGCGGTGCTTATAGATGATCTCATCGATCATGCCATATTCCTTGGCTTGTTCCGGGTTCATGATGTAATCGCGCTCGACGTCTTTCTCGATTTTCTCAACTGGCTGGCCACTGTGTTTAGAAATCAGGTGGTTGATCGTGCTGCGCATTCGCAAAATTTCCTTGGCATGCAGGTCGATGTCCGTGGCTTGACCGCCGAGACCGGACATCCACGGTTGGTGGATCAGGATTCGCGCGTTGGGCAAAGCGAAACGCTTTTTTGGAGCTCCGCCTACTAGAAGAACCGCGGCGATGGAAGCGGCTTGGCCGACACAAGTTGTCACCACGTCGGGCTTCACGAATTGCATGGTGTCATAGATGGCGAATCCAGCCGTGATGGAGCCGCCAGGTGAATTAATGTAAAGCTGGATGTCTTTTTCCGGGTCTTCGGCCTGGAGGAACAGCATTTGCGCGGTGGCAAGATTGGCGACGTGGTCGTCAATCGGCGTGCCGATAAAAATAATGTGCTCTTTGAGCAAGCGCGAGTAAATATCGTAAGCGCGCTCGCCGCGGCTGGTCTGTTCGACCACCATGGGTATGAGAGTGGTGCCGCGATACTCTGGTTCTTGATAGTTTTTCATGTGGATGTAAGTGCGCTCGATGGTGCGACGTGAGAAATTGGGCGCTAAAAAATCAACCTGGCCTATTTAGCGTCTCCCGCGGCTGCCGACGATTCAAGTGCCGGCTCAACGGTTGTTATTCGTGAATTCTGCGCGAGCCAGTCGAGAGTTTTATCGCTCCGCAACTTCGCTTTCATCCTATCGAGGGCACCTTGCTTTGTCAAACGAGCGTGAATTGCCTCCGCTGATTCGCCACTATGGCTGGCCACGTGTTCGATTTCATGCTGGACTTCTTCGTCGGTGACGTCGATGTTTTCCTGGGTAGCGATGCGATCAATTACTAGTTCTGCTTTGACGTCCCCGGTGGCGCGCTCTTCCTGAGCCTTGCGCAAGCTGACCCAATCGACGTTGACCGCGCGAGGATCCACGCCCTGCGCTGCAAGGGAGCGCACCACCCGCTCCAGGCGCGCATCCATTTGATGCTGTACGAGTGATTCGGGTACTGGGAAGTCGTGGGACTTAATTAGCTGCTCAAGAACTTTTTCGCGCACCGCTTCTTTTTTGCGGTGATCTCGCTGATGTTCCAGGTTTTCGCGAATCTTAGTCTTGAGCTCATCGAGTGAGGTGACTTCGCTGACGTCCTTGGCAAATTCATCATTCAGTTCCGGAAGCTTTTTATTTTTGATGCCCAATATGTCGACGACGTAGTGATACTTCTTGCCCGCGAGCTTAGGGTCAGGATAGTCGGACGGGTAATCCACATCAAAGTTCTTATGCTCGCCAATGTTTGCGCCGAGCAAGTTTTCGTTAAAGGGGGCCATGGTTTCTTCCGCACCGATATGGCAGAGGACGCTTTCGGCTTGCAGCGGCTCTCCTTCGCCTTCGGGTGTTCCAGTAAGTTTCAGTTGTGCAAAGTCGCCGTTTTCGATGGGGCGTCCTTCCGCTGGGCTGAAAGCTGCGGCGCGTTCGCGCATGTCTTCGAGAGTCTTGCTGACGTCCTGGTCGGTCAACTCCATGCTGGGAATTTCGATTTGCATGTCCTTGTAATCGCCCAGCGTAAAATCCGGCATGACTTCAAAAACGGCGCGGAACTTCAAGGGCTGACCTTCGTTAAAATCCAACTGGTCAACCTGCGGCTGTGAGACGGGAGAAAGTTTTTGTTCGTTGACAGCTTTTTCCACGCGCTCGGGGACCAGCGATTGCAAAACTTCACCTTTTATATCTTCGGCGAACCGTTTTTTGATGAGCGAGAGTGGCGCTTTTCCTTTACGAAAGCCGGGGACGTTGGCGATACGAGCGATTTCCTTGGCAACGCGATCGGTAGCTTTGGTAACGTCTTCCACCGGGATTTCGAGCTCTAACTCACGGCGGCATGTGGCTTCGGCCATACGATAAATCCTTTCGTGGGACTGCTCAGCGGGAAATGAAATGTTTGCTGGTTCTGGACGGCGAGAGTCCCGCCTGGCAGGAAATCACAGCGCAAACATCAAGTATAGGGGACACGCGAAACAGCGTCAATAAATGAACGCGTTCGGTGCGACGGAAATTGAGTATTATGTTTGCCACTATCGGAGAAAGCTTTGAAAAATAGCGCGGTTCTACTGGTGCAATGTCCCGACCGTAAGGGGATTGACGCGGCCTTGGCGGATTTCATTTACCGGCATGACGGAAATATTCTGCACTTCGAGCAGCACCAGGCTGAGGAAGAGCGTTTTTACCTGGCGAGAATCGAATGGGATCTGCAGGGATTTCAGCTGGACAGCAATAATTTTTCCGAGAAATTCTCGCCGATAGCGAAAAGATTTGAGATGCAGTGGCGCGTGGCGCTATCGAGCTACCGTCCTCGCGTTGCGATTTTTGTTTCCAAGTACGACCACTGCCTGGTTGATCTGCTGTACCGCCAGCGGGGAGGGGAACTGGCTTGCGACATTCCGCTGATGATCAGCAACCATGCGGAGGCGCGGCGCCATGCGGATTTCTATCATATCCCTTTCCATGTTATTCCGGTGTCAAAGGAAAACAAAGCGGAGGCCGAACGGCAAGAGTTGGCTTTACTGCGCGAGCATAAAATTGACCTGCTTGTGCTGGCGCGATACATGCAAGTGCTGTCGACGGATTTCATTGCCCACTATCCGCAGCGAATTATCAATATTCATCACTCTTTTTTGCCGGCGTTTATTGGCGGCAAGCCGCATCATCAGGCTTACGAACGAGGGGTAAAGCTGATCGGTGCGACGGCCCATTATGTTACGGAAATTCTGGATGACGGCCCGATCATCGAGCAAGGAGTGGCGCGCATTTCACATCGCGATACCTTGGAGGATTTGGTCGAAAAAGGCCGGGATTTGGAGAAAGTAGTGCTTTCGCGCGCGGTACGCTGGCACATTGAAAACCGGATACTGCTTTACGCAAACAAAACAATCATTTTCGAGTGAATTCGGCGCGGCGGAAACAGCCTGAAAAAAGAACTCCCGGGAACGCAATAACAGCCGTTCCCGGAAGTAGGTTTTTGTAGAAGGGTTAGAATTTGGTTCCGACAACGTCTGGATTACCGTTGTCTTGAACTTCGAAAGTACCAAAGAAGCCGCTGTTTAGCATCAGGAAGTCGCTGGTCATGGCGTCGTAGTCCCCAATGTAAACAGTATTGATGGTGTTGTCGGTGTGATGAGCCGGCACCCAATTGGCATTGGAAGCGCGATGACCCAACCAACTGGCTCCGTGATTGTGCGAAACTGAGCAATAACGGTCGATTACGGAGTTATCCTCATCGGCTCGGCGATCGTAATAACAAACGGCGACGGTGCCATCCTTATCGACGGCGATGCCGGGCATAAATTGGTCGCGACCATTTCCGGTAAAACTTGCTGGCGTGGGGCTAACCACCAAGGGAGTAGAGAACGTCGCTCCACCGTCCTTTGACGAGGCGACAACGATGTCCGCATAGGCGTAGGTACCCACGGCCATATCCGGCACGATGCCGTTTATCCCGTCGGACCAGGTGATGTAGACCGTGTCGTGGGAAGGCCCCGCAGTGCGGTCTATCGCGAGTTGCGGGAACTCATTGGAGCGGAATCCGCCCTGTAAGCGTCCATTGGCGCCATTCGGCCAGACATCGGACACCTTAATCGGGGCGCTGAAGGTCTTCCCATTGTTGGTCGAGCTGGTTATATGGATTTCGTTCTGAGGCACAGCTCCAGGGTAATACTCGTACGCCACGTAGACTTTGCCGGTTGCGGAAACCGCAACGTTGGAGCCTTGAACGCCGTTGAATGAGGCTCCGCACTGTTCGTCGATTACCACGGGCTTGCCCCACGTGGAGCCGCCATCAGAGGAGCTTACCAATTCGATGGCATAGCGAGCATCGTTGGCGCAGGTACCCGTTTTCGGAAAGCTGAAGTCGAAATCAGTGTAGGTAACGTAAAGCTGCATAGCATTGGAAGGGTCAACGGTGAACCAGGGCTTATCCAGTGAATGGGTGAAGCCATCTTTGCCCGCTGCGACAATTGGACTGCCCCAAACCGCACCGCCCGAATTGGACCGGTTAATAGAAACCGCACTGATCGGATTACGGAAGCCCTGCGCGTCCGGCGGCGTTGCAGTAGCAAAAATGGAGGCATAGTAGAAACGACTCGAGCTGGTGCAAGCGATAACCGGGTCGCCGATTAAGAAGTTCAGTGGATCGCCACCGGGATTCAGGTAGCCGAGGTCAATAAAAGTTTTGCCGCCGTTCGCGGAAACAGATACACCGCTCAGGCTCCATGGGCCGTCAAAGTTCGTCAAGGCTGTCCGGAGGTAGGCGCCTGAATCGTTGTAACCCGCAACGATATTATTGCCGCACCACGCCGAAGACGTTTCGCTTTGTGTGAAACCGGTCATCACTGAGCCGACGAAGTCGAGGGTGGGATTGGATACGCGAATCGTCCCACCAAATCCCGTGGGACTTGAGGCAATGAGGGCATTGCGCCTGGCGCGATTCAAGAGTTGGGATTTGGTAGGTCCGGTAAATGTTCCACCGTCATCTCTAATTCCGGCCTTGAGATGAGGCTCATTCAGGCTCTTAGCCAACTCCAGGAAGTTCTGCATTCCACCGGAAAGCAGGGTTCGGTGGCTGGCCGGTATTTTGTGCGACGCGTCGAGGAACTTTTTCAGAAATACTTTTTTATCTACCTTGGATTGCGCCTGGGTGCTGACAGCAAAAAGAAACGCTGCAGCAGCGACCACGGCCACAATCTTACCGAGCAATACTTTTCTAAACATAGACATACGTTTCTCCTTTTAGATATCTCAATTCACGAATATCAAAACATCGAATGCAACTTGGGGCAGAAACCGAGGCGGGAACAAAAATTCACAGCTACCTGGAAGCGCGGTTCTTAGCCCACTCTCAAACCAGTGCGCTGCAATCTATCAGAAAGCAGTTACAAGTCAAGTAAGATTGAATTAAGCACGAATATAAATGGTAGAGGTCGTGGTCATCCTGTACCTACCAGGACTGCGGCAAAAAGTCCCTGTGCTACGAGGAATTGCCACCGAGCTTACTCAACGTGCTCAAAGGAGAATCGAACTAGTCTGCTGCCGCGCGGGTCTGTGACGCGCGTGCTAAATCCGCATGCAGGAGGCGGTGAAACAAATGCTCACCGGCTTCGCGGCGGACGGAAAGCCGGCCTGCCACGTACGCGCGGGAGCCAAGACCGCGTTGTACGGCGTCACAGATGGCTACGTCTTCGTCCTGCACTTTTTCGCTGACGGCGATGCTCTCGCGATTGTGTTTCTCAGCCGAGGCGCTGATATCCGCGAAGTAGTAATCGAAAACCACCGCGCACTTATCCACTCCCAGTGGCAGCACCAAATTCGTATCCATAACGCCTTCATACGCATTGATCATGAAGTTCGGATAAATCCATAAATAAAAAGCGCGGCCTTGGCGCGTGTTACCGATCGCCGCTTCAGACGCGCCGCCAGAAGAAAGCGGGCTGGATTGCAGGCAGGCACGAGCAAAATTTTCAATGGTGTATTTGGTGTACTCGATCACGCTGCTTAGACCTTTGTGCGCGTGTGGAACGTGATATCCGCCATCGAGATAATTATCCACGTACACTTTCCAGTTGCAGTTCAAGGTATACACCCTGCGGTCAAAAAAATGCATTTTGCTTTTCAATTGCAGCGGCGCTACGAGTTCGACCACTTCTCCGAGAAAATCATGGAGCGGCAGGGCACCACCATCGAGATTGACGAATACGAAGTTTTCCCAGGTGCCGACGCGAACCGGCACCAATCCATGGTCCGCGCGTTCAAAGTTACAAACGCCTTCGAACTCCACCATGCCTTTCAGCGCGCCATCGTTCCCGTACGTCCAGCCATGGTAAGGGCAGCGAAATTGTTTGGCGCAACCTTGCGCTTGCGTCACGACGGCAGCGGCGTGGTGCCGGCAGACGTTAAAGAAGGCCCGCAGTTCACCATCTTCGCTCCGAACCACCACCAGGGGCTCGCCGGCGACTTCAGCGGTGAAAAAGGAACCGTTGGACGGAACTTGGTCCAGACGACCCACCGGCTGCCAGGTTGCGGCGAAGACGCTAGAGAGCTCCAAATCATTGATGCGCGGGTCAAAGTACCAGGGAGCAGGAATGGTGGAGGCTTTTTCCAGGGGATTTTCGGGATTATAGAGGCTCAAGATCTCTTGGACACTGCTCGGCATCAATTCAATGCTCCGTGGTGAAGTTAAGGCCATACGCCTCTGAGAAGAAAAGCGAAAGGGGTAAAGCGTATTGGTGCGGAAGGAGGGATTTGAACCCCCAAGGGCTTGCGCCCGGCAGCTCCTAAGGCTGCTGCGTCTGCCAATTCCGCCACTCCCGCACGGGCGACGTTTCCCACTATACTGCGATTGGGACGGGCTTAGCTAGATGCAGCTTTATGTAATTCTCCGTATTTTCACGCTATGCCGGTTGGCTTAATAGGGCCTGAAGGGGCATAATGGCTCCTCCGGACGCTTTGGTCCCCCACCTCCAACGCTCCAATTTACAATTCGCGGCGCCTACATGATTGTCCAAGATCAAGGCACAGAACTCCTCGTCGTACGTCAAACTGACCACGCACTGCTTGCCGGCTTTTTTGCCCGGCAGTGGGGAAACGACCTGTTCACTCGGCCGGAGCCATTTGAACCTTTTTGTCTTGCGGCGGCAGAGCATGACAACGGATGGCGCGAATGGGAATTAGTGCCAGGCATCGATCCCGCCACGTTTTTGCCTTATACGTTTATGTCGATTCCTACGGAAGAGCATATGGCGCTCTATGAACGGGGATTAGGACGGCTGATTGCCGCCGATACGTATGCGGGTTTGCTCGCTTGTACGCATATCGAACAGCTTTACGATCATACTCGCGCGACGATTCCCGGATACTCCGCGAAATACGTGAAATCCAGCGAAATGAAGCCGGTTCAATCATTCATTGAGCAGCTACGGTTGCAAAAACTGCGGTTGAAGGCGGATTTGCGAGCGCAACCGGACAAGAAACCTTTTATTCACGATAAATTGGTGGAATCTAACGCGAAGCGGCTCGAGGCTGTGGATCGTCTATCACTGTATTTCTGCATGGATCCAAAAGACGTGGCTATAGTGGACGGCGTTCCGGTAGATGATCACGGAAGTGAAGCAGACCTGGTCGTTAATCCTTTAGCCGACAGTATCTTCTCCCTTTCTCCTTTTCCTTTTCGACGAGATCCTCTCGAGTTCGGAATTCTGTCACGCTCCATTCCCAAACGCCGGTACCCGGACGATAGCGAACTGCAAAGGGCGTTGATTTCGGCGCCGTACTCCTTGATTAAGTTCAGCTTGCGTTCCGCTGAAGCCCAGGCAAACAGTTTTTCTGCCTGGGCTTAGTCGCTGCTGCGAAAAAGAAAAGAATATACAGAAATAACGAGCCCGCCGAACCGGCATCCAATCCGGATGGCAAGTTGCCTGCACGCGTGCCAACATCGAGGCAATATCATGAAAAAAATGAGAGTAGCGCAAGTTTCCAAGCCCGGCGGTGACTTTGAAATCGTGGAGCGAGAGATTCCGCAACCGGGACCGGGTGAAGTACGAATCCGGGTACATGCTTGTGGCATTTGTTATAGCGATCATCTGACCAAAGATAATTTGTGGCCCGGTCTTACCTATCCGCGCGTACCCGGCCACGAAGTGGCTGGAACAATTGACGAGCTAGGCGCCGGCGTGAGCGGGTGGCAGAAAGGGCAGCGAGTTGGCGTGGGATGGCACGGGGGCCACGATGGAATTTGCTTGTCCTGTCGACGAGGAGATTTTGTAAATTGCGCGAACGGAAAAGTATGCGGCATCAGTTTCGACGGCGGCTACGGAGAATATTTGATCGCGCCGAAGGAAGCCGTTGCCGCGATGCCGGATTCGCTGGACCCGGCAGAAGCCGCCCCTTTGCTCTGCGCGGGAATAACCACATTTAATGGTCTGCGACATAGCGGGGCGCTCCCGGGCGATTTGGTAGCGGTACAGGGGATTGGCGGCCTTGGACATTTGGGTATTCAGTTTGCAAATAAATTCGGCTATCGCGTCGCGGCGGTTGGACGCGGTTCGGAAAACGCTGCGTTGGCCAAAAAACTGGGCGCCAGCGTTTATATCGACAGCAAGGCCACCAATGCGGCTCAAGAGTTGCAGAAATTAGGCGGAGCAAAGGTAATTCTAGCGACTGCGCCCAACGCCAAATCGATAACGGATCTGGTCGGCGGCCTTGGCGTGAATGGGAAAATGGTGCTCGTTGGCGCGCCGTTTGAACCCATCGAAATCTCACCGCTACAGGTAATTCCCGGACGCAGAGCGATCCAAGGTTGGGCTTCAGGAATCCCCACGGATTCGGAAGATACTTTGCGATTCGCAGAGTTATCCGGCGTGCGACCGATGATCGAAAAGTTTTCACTCGAAAAGGTGAAAGAAGCCTACGAAAGAATGACCAGTGGGCAAGCGCAGTTCCGCGTGGTGCTCACCATGTAGCGTGTCAAACACCAAGGTCAAAAGGGAACACTCCGCCGCGAACCCACGATGCTAGCATAGTCAATTAAACGTCGTGACACGACGAGAACGCCTGATCTGAAGCTCTGTTTCATGGGCTGCGGGGAGACCAAACTTGTGCTGATGATCGCGCATCGCGGGGCTTCAGGGTATGCGCCGGAAAACACTATGGCGGCATTTCGTAAAGCACTGGCCATGGGCGTGAAATTTATCGAAACGGACTTGCAGCTTTCTCGAGATTCGCATTATGTAGCGATGCACGATGACACCGTGAACCGGACGACGAATGGAGAAGGTTCGGTACATGACATGACGTTAGCGGAGCTTCGCAAATTGGACGCTGGTTCCTGGTTTGGAAGCGAATTCGCCGGCGAGGTCATCCCCACTTTGGAAGAAATTCTGGAGTTCACGAAAAAACATGATGCGGTTTTTTATCTGGAGCTGAAACCCGGTGGTTCCTGGGGCGGAGAACACGCATTAATCAGCGCAATGCGCCAATCTGGAGAAGCTGCACGCTGCGTTGTGATTTCCTTTGACCCTTCTTTGTTGACCGCGGTGCGAAAGATCGAACCCACATTGATGACCGGACTTCTGTACGACGGCCATATTGAACAGCCGATCGAGAAGGCCTTATCGATTGGAGCCCGGCAGATTGCGGTCCGCGGAGATTTGGTATCACCCAGTCTTTTGGCCGAAGCAAAAAAGAATGATCTACAAGTGGTGTGCTGGACGGTGAATCAGCTTGCGCACATTCGCATGTTATCCGAAGCGGGTGTGGACGGAATTATGAGCGACTACCCTGACCGGTTGGTGGCGGTAAACAACAGTCGCGGGGAACCTAGGACTGCGGAGTAAAACTTCTAAAAAAGTCCGCGAGCTGTGCGACCGATAATTGCTCCGCACGCGCATCGGGTCGAAGGTCCAGAGATTCCAAAGTTTTTCGCACCATTTGCGGCTCTGCCACGGAGCGCAGGTTGTTCACCAGATTTTTCCTCTTCTGCGCAAAACAATTTTTCACGAAGTCGAGAAAACTTTCAATATGCGGCAAGGCAAGTGCGGCGCGTTCGCCCGGCAAGCGTAGCGTCACTAGCGCTGAAGTCACTTCCGGCGGCGGACTGAAGGCGCTACGCGGAATCTCGAATACGAATTCGGGGCGTGAATAAAGTTGCGTAACCACGGATAGATAGCCGTACGCCTTGGTGCCGGGTTCCGCCGCGAGCCGTAGCGCTACCTCCGTCTGAATGACGACGTGAATTTCGTCGATGCAATCCGCAAAGGAAAAAAGCCGATGCAAAATTGGTGAAGTGATGTAATAGGGCAGATTGCCATAAACGCGAATGCGGCGTCCTGCCCCGATGCTGGGGATGTCCACTTCCAGCACATCACTTTGAATCACTGTAAGATTGCGAAATTGTTTGGAAAGATGACGCAAATGATCGCCGAGGTGGGGATCGATTTCTATGGCGTACACGGGCACGCCGCTGGCAGCGAGATGCTCAGTCATCTCGCCGTGTCCGGCGCCGATCTCAATCCAGCAATGATCCTTGCCGGTGAAAGGCGCTGTAGCGTGTCGCGATACGCGGATTGCCCGGGAAATCTGCTCCTGCCAATCCAGGTCGGCGAGAAAATGCTGTCCTAACCTTTGTCGTGCCATGTGTTACTGAGTGTAACGTACGCTGGCCAAGGTGACTCAGCGGGAAGAAATGTCTCGGTTGTCGTAAACTGTTAATGTGAGTTTAGCGAGCGCATTGTGAAAATTTTATTTGTTGCATCGGAAGGGCTGCCATTTTCGAAAACGGGCGGTCTCGCGGATGTAATCGAAGCGTTGCCTAAGGCTTTGGCGAAGCAGGGCCACGAAGTGGCAGTGGTGCTGCCGGGTTACCGCGGCACCAAGGCGACAACGATTATCATGCCCAGCGTGACCGTTCCCATGGGCAAGCAATTACGCTTTCCTGCAATCCTAGACGGAACCGTGCTGCAGAATGTCCGATATTTTTTTGTCGATGATCCCGCTTATTTTGATCGCGAGGGATTATATGGGGGAAGTTCGGGCGATTACCCTGACAATGCAGCGCGCTTCGGGGAGTTCAGCCGCGTCGCAATCGAAATCGCCAAGCATATTTGGTTGCCGGATGTGATTCATTGCCACGATTGGCAGACGGGGCTCGTCCCGGTGCTGCTGCGGACGGCTTACGCGGCAGATCCCGTGCTGCGAAATATTCCGGTTCTCTTCACCATTCACAACATGGCATATCACGGGTTATTTCCAAAGGAAATTCTCGAAAGTACTGGAATTCCGCAAACCGTATTTCAGACTGATGGAATGGAATTCTACGGCAAGGTTAATTTCCTCAAAGGTGGCTTGGTCTATTCAGATTTTTTGACCACGGTCAGCAAGAAATATGCGCAGGAAATCCAGACACCCGAATTTGGCTGTGGACTGGATGGCGTGGTTCGCAGCCGCAAAGAACGACTGTACGGAATTTTGAACGGGGTCGATTACTCTGTATGGAACCCGGAGAAGGATTCGCTGATTGCGGCGAAATACTCGGCGAAGGATTTGACTGGGAAGCAGATCTGCAAACAAGCGCTAATTGAAATGTACGGATTGCCAGCGGACCATGCCGCGCGCCCGGTGATTGGGATTGTTTCGCGATTTGCGGATCAAAAGGGCTTTGACCTGATCGCTGACCAGGCGCACGAATTGATGAAGCAGGATTTGCTTCTGACGGTGCTTGGATCGGGCGAGCGCCGCTACGAGGAAATGTTCCTCGCGCTGGCCAAGGCTTATCCGGGTCGTGTCGGGGTGAAAATCGCTTACGACGATAAAATGGCTCATGCCATCGAAGCCGGCGCGGATATGTTTTTGATGCCGTCGCGATACGAGCCATGCGGCTTGAATCAGATCTACAGCCTGAAGTACGGTACGGTGCCGATTGTTCGCGCTACAGGCGGTCTTGACGATACAATCGAGCCGTTTGATTTGGAGCACGGAACCGGTACCGGTTTCAAATTCGGCGAGTATACCGGTGCAGCGATGCTTCACTGTGTGCAACAGGCGTTGCATCATCATGAAGACGGCAGAATCTGGAAGCGAATCCAATTGAATGGAATGGCCAAGGATTTTTCGTGGAAAGCGTCGGCGACAGAGTACAGCAAGCTTTATGAAGGCGCTCGCCCACTGCATGCCGCATAAACAGGGTAGAGTATCTTATAACCGTTTTTAGCATCTAATTGAGAGGAGCAATATTCGGCGGGAGGAACCAAGCCGATGAGGACAATTATGGCGGATAACATTTTGGCTGTGAATGATGGGAACTTCGAGGCTGAAGTAATCATCGCGAGCAATTCGCAACCGGTGATGGTGGACTTCTGGGCGGAGTGGTGCCGGCCATGCCATCAACTGGCGCCGACGGTTGCCGAAATCGCCCAGGACTATGCCGGAAAATTGAAAGTAACAAAGTTGAATGTGGACGAAGCCATGAATTCAGCGGGGCGATATAACATCCGTGGCATTCCAACTTTGCTGGTTTTTAGAAATGGTCAGGTAGTTGAGCAGATTGTGGGCGCGGTGCCTAAGGATCAGATCACCAAGGCCGTCGATCGCCACCTCAGTTAAGTTAAGACTTGACGGAATAGAGCATTGCGGACGCGTCTCAAGTGGATTTGAGACGCGTTTTTTTTGCGTGGCAAATCCTGAGCTTCCGCAAATTGTTTTATAGCGCGGGCCCGTCCAGCTTAATTTTGCATTTCCCCAAACAGGATATACTCCACCATACAAGATCGAAAATCACAGGAGGCAGTTCTCAACCCGCCCACGTGTCCCAGCCTATCGCAACCAGCTCTTCGCCCTCTTCGTCAAAACGCTACGCGCTTCTAGTCGCGGCGGGAATTTTTCTTAGCCGCATAGCTGGACTGATTCGCGACCGCGTTTTCGCTCATTATTTTGGAAATTCCGACGCCGCGGACGCCTTCAAAGCGGCGTTTCGCATCCCGAATTTTTTGCAGAACTTGTTTGGCGAAGGAGTCCTATCCGCCTCCTTTATCCCGGTTTATGCAGGGTTGCTTGCGCGAAGGGAAGAGGACCAGGCGAGGCGCACGGCTGGCGCAGTAGCGGCTCTGCTTGCCCTTACCGCTTCCGTGCTGGTGTTGCTGGGCGTGTTGACCACGCCGTATTTAATTGACGTAATAGCTCCGGGGTTCTCCGGCGAAAAGCGTGCGCTAACCATTCAGTTGGTACGCATATTATTTCCGGGTGCGGGCCTGCTGGTGTTTTCAGCGTGGTGCCTGGGAATTCTCAATAGCCATCGCCGTTTTTTTCTCTCCTATACCGCGCCGGTACTTTGGAATGTCGCGCTCATCGCCGCAATGTGGATTTATGGCGCGCGGTATTCGCAATATCCGCTCGCCATCATACTGTCGTGGGCGTCCGTGGTCGGCAGCGGCTTGCAAGTGGCGATACAGCTTCCCGAAGTGCTGCGGTTGCTCAAAGGTTTGCGTATCTCGTTTGCCTACCAAACCGAACACGTTCGCACCGTGATTCGCAATTTTTTTCCCGTTTTTTTCAGCCGCGGGGTAGTTCAGATCAGCGCGTATGTGGACGCTGTGCTGGCGAGCCTGCTTCCCACGGGGGCAGTAGCCGCCCTGGCTTACGCGCAAACGTTGTACACATTGCCGGTCAGTTTGTTTGGCATGTCCGTGTCCGCTGCCGAGCTTCCCGCCATGTCCAGCGCGGTCGGAAGCGCGTCGGAAGTTTCCGAAGCTTTGCGCGCCAGGTTGAATGCGGGACTTCGGCAAATTACGTTTTTCGTTTTGCCCTCCGTGGCCGCGTTTCTGATTCTCGGTGACGTGATTGTTGCTGCGATCTACCAGACCGGCAAATTTGGCCATGCCGACGTAATTTACGTGTGGGGGATTCTTGCCGGTTCCACTGTGGGCCTGCTGGCCTCGACCCTGGGCCGGCTCTATTCTTCAACGTACTACGCACTGCGCGACACGCGCACGCCGCTGCGCTTTGCGATACTCCGGGTCATTTTAACGACCGTGCTCGGTTATCTCGCGGCGTTGCCATTGCCGCATTTGCTGGCAATTGATTCACGGTGGGGCGTAGCCGGACTGACAATTTCAGCCGGAGTTTCATCGTGGGTTGAGTTCGCGCTGCTGCGTAGAAGGTTGAACACGCGTATCGGGCAAACGGGTTTGCCAAGCGAGTACTTAATCAAAGCGTGGGCCGTCGCACTACCGGCGGCAGCCATCGCGCGCGGCATTTTGTTTTTGTTGGCACAGCATCTGCAGCGCATATTGCTCGCGGCCGTTGTGCTTGGAATCTACGGCGGCCTCTATTTTCTCGGAATGTATTTGTTAGGAGTACCGGAAGCAAAATCGCTTTTCAGCAGGGTGCTGCGCATGAAAGACAGAAACGCATGAACCGGACGCGCTGCCATTGGGCCACAAGCGCTCTGAATATCCAGTATCACGATGAAGAGTGGGGCGTCCCTGTTCACGACGAGAATCGCTGGTTTGAATTCTTGATACTCGAAGGCGCGCAGGCGGGATTAAGCTGGGAAACCATTTTGCGCAAGCGCGACCGATACCGCGAAGTTTTTGATGGGTTTGATCCGGCCGTGGTCGCGCGTTATGGAAAGAAGAAGGAAAAGGAATTGCTGGCGGACGCGGGTATCATTCGGAACCGGCTGAAAATTTCTTCGGCAATAAGCAACGCGCAGGCTTTTCTGGCAATACAGAAAGAATTTGGCTCCTTCGATGCGTATATTTGGCAAATCACGGGAGGAGCGCCGCGCCACAACGCCTGGGAGCATTCGAAGCAAATACCCGCGAGAACGCCGGAGTCTGACGCCTTAAGCAAAGAGTTGAAACGGCGAGGATTTCGTTTCGTGGGTTCGACGATTTGTTACGCATTGATGGAGGCCACGGGCCTGGTAAACGATCACCTGAAGAGCTGCTTTCGATATTCTGAAGTATCGTCTAAAAGAACCAAACGTTCCGCGAGGAGCGCCCGTAAAAATTCCCACTGGTGCGGCATTCTAAGCCAATAACTTCGTTCGCTTGCGTTGCTCGCAGTGCCAGCGTACGATTCTGCATTGGTGCGCTCCGTAAATTCCCACCTGTTTTTTCCTCTCTCCTGACATAGCGGAGAGGGAAGTGTGTGGACCGCAGCAGCCATTGCAATTGAGGAGAAATCGGGCATGAAATCGGTGGTGGTAGTCGGCGCTCAGTGGGGTGATGAGGGCAAAGGCAAAGTCGTCGATTACCTTTCGGGCTCGTTCGATTACATCGCGCGTGTCGCGGGCGGGCATAATGCCGGCCACACCGTCATCATCGGCAAAGACAAATACGTTTTGCAGCTTATTCCCTGCGGAATTTTGCGCCCTAAGCAGCACGCGGTGATTGGGATGGGAACTGTGGTTGATCCTGCCGCTCTCGTGGCTGAGATCACTATGCTTGCGAAGGCGGGAATTGACGTTAAGGGCCGGTTGCATATCAGCAACCGGGCGCACCTGATTTTTCCTTATCATCGCGAATTAGACAAAGCCGCGGAAACTGCTCTCGGCGCAAATAAAATTGGCACAACCTCGCGCGGAATTGGGCCGGCGTACGAAGACAAAATGGCGCGGCGCGGTTTGCGAATGTGTGATCTGCTCGACCCTGCATTATTTAAAGAAAAGGCCGCTCGCGTTGTAGCCACGAAAAATCGGTTGGCTAAGGGCGCGTACGGAGCAGACATTGATTTCACTCACGAAGTGGATGAGACACTTAAAGTCGGCGACAAAATCCGCGGCTACATTTGCGACACGGCCCAGTTGATCAATCACGCGTTGGATAGCGGCAAGTCCGTGCTATTCGAGGGCGCGCAGGGCACCATGCTTGATATTGATCACGGCACCTACCCCTTTGTCACCTCATCCAGTGCGACCTCGGGAGGAGCAGCCACCGGCGTAGGCGTTCCACCTACAAAAATAAAACACGTTCTTGGCATCTCCAAAGCATATACCACGCGAGTCGGCAGCGGCCCGTTTCCCACGGAAATGCCTGATCTCGACGCCCAGGAAGTGCGCAAGCGTGGACAAGAATTTGGCGCAGTGACGGGAAGGCCTCGGCGTTGCGGCTGGCTGGATCTCGCGGTCTTGCGATACGCCAAAATGATCAACGGCATCGATTCGCTGGTGATCACCAAGTTGGATGTCTTCGACACCCAGCGCGAAATTCAGATTTGCACCGGTTATAAATATAAGGGTACGGCGCTTGACGAAATGCCCGCTCTCGCCGAAGACTATGATCGTGTGACGCCACAGTATAAAACCTTACCCGGATGGTCGGAATCGACATACGGAGTCAAGGACGCGGCAAAACTTCCGAAAGCGGCATTGGATTATTTACGATTTATTTCGGATCATTTGCAAATTGAAATCGGCATGATCTCAACGGGGCCGGAGCGCGACGCCACCATTGTTCCCGCGGGAACGCTGTTGGCTCGCTGGCTGTAAATACTTCTGCTCGCGTTTTGCGCAGTGGGCAACTTAAAGCTGCTGAGTTTGATAGAGAATCGTTCCAAGGCCAGACCACACCATGCTCAGCTACGAGCAAGCCCGCCAAATTGTTATTCGCAAAATTGCAGACCGCCGCATTTTACGCGCACCGGAAAACGTGCCCATTCACCAGGCGCTTGGCCGCGTGCTGGCTCAGCCAATAAACGCGGATCGCGACTATCCGCCATTTAATCGTTCGACGCGCGACGGCTATGCGGTGCGCGCCGCGGAAGCAAACGGCGGAGCCTCCTTGCGTTGCGTGGACGAAATAAAAGCTGGCGACAACGTAAGCAAGCCTCTCGCTTCCGGTACCTGCATACAAATCATGACCGGAGCAGCTGTGCCTGAGGGCGCTGACGCCGTCGTGATGGTGGAATTCACGAAAAGGACTGGCGAATTGGTAACATTTCAGCGAGGCACTGAAACAGGCCAGAGCGTTGTTTCACGCGGGAGCGAAGCACGAGCAGCGACGCCATTGCTGCAATCTGGGGCGCGATTGGGTTACGCCGAACTGGCCATCGCTGCGCAAGTAGGCGCAACGCAACTGCCATGTTGTCCGAAACCTCGCGTGGCGATACTCTCCACCGGAGATGAGGTAATCAGTATTGATTCCACACCGGCCACTTTTCAGATTCGCAACAGCAACAGCGTTTCATTGGCCGCGCAGGTGACGCTCGCCGGCGGCGAGCCTGTGCTGCTAGGCAACGCCGCGGACAACAAAAACGATTTGCGCGAAAAAATCACCAACGGTTTACAAGCGGATATGCTCGTGCTTTCCGGCGGCGTTTCCATGGGCAAGTATGATTTTGTCGAAGCCGTTTTGCAGGAAATGGGAACAGAGTTTTATTTCGACGCCGTCGCGATTCGTCCTGGAAAACCAACAGTCTTCGCGCGGCACGCGGATAAATTCGTCTTTGGTCTTCCAGGCAACCCGGTTTCTACCATGGTGACGTTTGAACTTTTTGTTGTTCCCGCGATGGATAGCCTCAGCGGTTCAGCTCCGCGTCCTTTGCCTTTGTTGAAGGCGCGGCTTACCTCGACCGTTAAAGAAAAAACCGGCCTCGCGCATTTTCTCCCAGCGGTTGTTGCTTGGCCCAAGGATCGAGCGGAGGTAACCGCTTTGCCCTGGCAAGGGTCCGGAGACATCGCGGCACTGGCAAAAGCGAATTGTTTTCTGGTGATCTCCGAAGACGTAGGGGAAATTTGTGCCGGCGACCGCGCACACATTCTGCTCCGGAAGGATCTGATGTGAAACGCGGTACGCAAAAACTATCTCACTACCGTAAGCGCGGCGAAGTGAACATGGTCGACGTGTCGCAGAAACAAGTCACCGCACGCACAGCGGTTGCAACCGGTTTCGTAAAAATGTCGCCCCAGGTGGTGCGTGCCGTGAAACGTCTCCACAACCCCAAAGGGAACCCTCTTGAGGTGGCGCGCATTGCCGGAATCGCCGCGGTTAAGCGCACTGCGGAGTGGATACCTCTTTGTCATCCTCTTCCCCTCACTTACATTGATGTGACCGCGCGGCTATGCAAAAATGGCATTGAGCTGCAATCTCGCGTCACAGCGACCGCGCAAACAGGCGTGGAGATGGAAGCGCTGGTTGGCGTCACTGCGGCTGCGCTGACGGTCTACGACATGTGCAAAGCCATCGATAAGAGCATGGAAATCAGCGACATTCGCCTCCTTCAGAAAACCGGCGGCAAGAGCGGCGACTATTTTGCGCGTGTTTCTAAAAAAATGACCCGCACGCGAGCGGGTCAACTCCACAGTCCGGCGAGATCATGAGCGCGGCCGGCGGAAAATCCGTAAAGTTGCTTCTGGCGGAGGACAATCCGCTAGTACGCAATTTGGTGCTTAAGAGTCTGGAGCCCGTTTGCGATGTGGTGACCGCCAACGATGGCGCGGATGCTTTGTTGAAAGTGATCGATGACCCGCCCGACTTGATTCTTTGCGACTACAAAATGCCCGGTCTCGATGGCCGCCAGCTATTTGAAAAATTGCGCAGCCGCGAGGCTACTAGCAAAATTCCGTTTTTGTTCATGGCCAACCGCGCGGACATTGAAGAAAAGTTGCGTCCCATGATCGACGGCGTCGAAGATTTCATCGCCAAGCCGTTTCTCGTAAAAGATTTGCTCAGTGCCACAAAAAAGGTTGTCGATCGCCTGATGCTCGAAAAAATGCAGCGGCGCGCTTCGCGGCCTGGTGTGATTCAGGGCCGTCTTGAAGAGATGAGCATGATTGATCTTTTGCAATCCCTGGAAATGGGCCAGAAGTCTTGCCGGTTGCAGGTAACAAAAGCCGGCGAACAGTGCGAACTTTATTTCGCCAGCGGTCAATGCCGCGATGCGAAGATGGGCGCGCTGGAAGGCGACGAGGCGGTATTTAAGATTGTGCTGTGGACCGAAGGCGAATTCGAAATTGACTTCAACGCCGCAAACGCCTCGCAACGCACTACCACCACGCGCAGCACTACGGGCTTACTTATGGAAGCAATGCGCCTCATGGATGAAGCCAGCCGCGATACCGTCGAGTCCGCCTGAGCCCGCTCATGCGCGTTGCCATCGTTACCGTAAGCGACACAGTAGCCGCCGGCACCAGGGAAGATGCCTCCGGCCCCGCCGCTTTAGCCTATTGCCGGGGTCTGGGATGGGAAATTATCACCTCGCTGGTTTTTTCCGACGACCCAGCGCAACTTCGCGAACAGCTCCGCAAACTTGCCGATTCTGGTCGCGTCGATTTGATTCTTACCTCCGGCGGCACGGGGCTCGGCCCTCGCGACAACACCCCGGAATCGACCGTAGCTATTGCTGATATGCGTATTCCGGGAATTGCGGAAGAGATGCGCCGAATCGGTGCCCAGTCGACTCCTACCGCGCTGCTTTCGCGCGCCGTGGCGGTAGTGCGCAACAAAACCATCATCGTTAATCTTCCAGGCAGCCCCAAAGGGGCCGTGGAGTCGCTCGCGGCCATCGCACACCTGTTGCCTCACGCCATTCACGTGATTCATGGCGGGCGCCACGACTGAAGTTTCGCGCCCCTTCCAGGCCCTGCCGTAGGCGGCGCCCCTCAATCGATGGTTGACGCATCCCGCCGCGTCCGTAACAATGTTTCCACCATGCCAAACAAACTGTCCGGCAAGAAACTCGCCGTCCTCGGCGCCGGAAAACTCGGAAGCATACTGCTGCGCGCGTATCTCAAGCAGGGGCTTTTCTCTCCCAAGCTTGTAACCGTCACTGTAAAGCACGAAGAAAAGGCCGCCGCGCACGCCAAGCTGCTCGGGGTCGCGGCCACCACCGATAATCGCAAAGCGGTCCACGGCGCCGACATTATTCTGCTCGGTGTGAAGCCGCAGGTTATCGGCGAGGTTCTGAAAGATATTTCATCCGAGCTCACCGAAAAGAGTTTGGTAATTTCGGTCGCCGCTTCTGTGCCGACTTCCTACATCGAGCAGCGGCTGGGCGCCAAGGTTCCCGTGATTCGCGCCATGCCAAACACCTGCTCCGCGGTGGGATGCGGGATGACCGGAATTTGTCGCGGCGCGCACGCTAGCCCCCAGCATATGGAAATGGCTAAAGCCATGTTCGACGCGGTCGGCAAAACGGTAATCGTTGACGAAAAAAATATGGACGCCGTCACTGGCCTTTCCGCCAGCGGCCCTGCGTTCGCCTACATCATTCTGGAATCCTTCGCTGAAGCGGGCGTGAAAGTGGGACTGCCCCGCGACGTTTCGACACTGCTCGCCTCGCAAATGCTGAAAGGCGCGGCAAGCGTGGTGTTGGAAACGGGCGATCATCCCGCACTGCTCAAGGACGCAGTGACCACACCGGCAGGCTGCACGATTGACGGCATTCTGGAACTTGAAGAAGGCAAGCTCCGCGTCACGTTAATCAAGGCGGTGGTGAAAGCCACGCAGCGCGCCGGCGAACTGCTGTTTGAGAAGTAAACGGCTACCCAATCTATTGCGGGAAAAAGAGTAAGGTGCAAAATGCCGCATAACACACGCCATGACTTCAGAAAATAAATCAGAGCACGACGGCTCACCCGCTGCTCCGCTGGAAAAGGCCAAGACCGTCTCGAATCAGGCAAGTTTGGCTATGGAACTTCCTTTTACGCTGGTCGCGGCAGTAGTGTTTGGCGGCGGGCTCGGTTTTTTTCTGGACCGATGGCTGCACACGAAACCAATCTTCATGATTCTGCTGGGAGGTCTTGGATTTTTCGCCGGAGTCCGCGAGGTAATCCGGAGATTGTCTGCTAGTAGCGATGGCTGAAACCTCCGATGCGGGATTAACCTTCGCGAGGACGGAACAGCGCATCGCGAAGTTGACGCTCGCTTTCGGTATGGCTGGCGCCACGGTTACAGCGTTCTTTTTTTCCTGGAGCAATGGCCTTGGCGTTCTGATCGGTGCGGCACTGGCCTGGCTCAATTTTCGCTGGCTGCGGCGAGGGATGGACGCGCTAGTACAGGCTGCAAGCGACCCAACGGGACCTCGTCCTCAGCAAGCGCAAGTGTTTGCGGCGCTACGCACTGCCGGGCGCTACGCTTTGCTCGGTGTGCTCATCTATGTTATTTTTAAGGTATTCGGTGTTCCCATATTGAGCATGCTGCTGGGGTTGTGTGCGCTGGGAGCTGCCGCTACTACCACTAGTTTGTACGAAATCCTGCATTCCTCGGAATAGGTGAATGGAACATCACGTCAGTTGGTTGACGCAAGTTGTAAATCACTACTTTGGCCGCTTCGCGCTAGCTCTATTGGGCTTGATGCACGTCCAGCCGCACGATTCGGCGAATCCGATCCCCGAGCAAGTCGTTATGTCCCTGCTGGTTTTGCTATTGGTCACGTTGCTCGCCCTTTGGGTGCGATCCAGGCTTTCGGTTGACCGGCCAGGCGCATCGCAGCAGGTTGCCGAGTTGTTACTGACCAACCCTCTTGGTTTCGGTATTCGCGACCAGGTGGAAGAAAACATCCACCATCGGAAGCCGCAGCACATTTATATGGTCGGTGCAGTCGCGCTATTCATATTGTTCTCGAATTTGATGAGCGTTTTTCCGTTTCTTACCGCGCCCACTTCCGTGGTTACCGTGCCACTGGCAGCGGCCGCCATCACCTTTCTTTATTTCAACTGGCAAGGTCTTCGCCACCATGGCGTCGGTCATTACCTGCTTACATTTGCCGGCTCGCCGCGAAAAATAGGGGACTGGATTTTGGCGGTGCTGTTGTTCCCGGTGGAAATCATCAGCACCATGGCGCGCTTACTCTCGCTTACCGTCCGGTTGTGGGCCAATATTTTCGCCAGCGATCTTTTGTATGGTATTTTTCTGAGCCTGCTGGTTACACCCGCGGTCTGGGGATGGAGTAAGCATCCGGTGCTTGGCGTCTTCCTTGGAATTTTTCCGGCGCTGATTCCCATCGCGTTCATCGGACTCCACATTTTCGTTGCAGTGATCCAAGCGTATATTTTTACGGTGCTGCCCTCGATTTATATTGGGCTGGCTACCGCGGACGAGCATTAGAGCCTTCAAGAATTTGTTCGCCGTTTCAGTGTGAGCCCGGCTGCACGGTGTCCGGGAACCACCTCCTGACGGCAATTCACGAGGAGAAAGTAATGAAAAAAATAGCAGTGGTGTTGTTCGCGTTCGTGTTGGTGATGCTGATTGCGCCTGCCGCGTTCGCGCAGGGCACCGCCCCCGATAAAGCCCCGATCAATCCCAGTTACCTGGCAATTGCCGCAGGTTTTGGGATCGGCATTGCGGCCTTCGGCGGCGCGTTGGGACAGGGCAAGATAGCCGGTGCGGCTTGCGAAGGCATGGCGCGCAACCCGGGAGCCGCCGGAGCAGTACGCGCGGCGATGATCCTTGGCCTAGTCTTCGTCGAAACTTTATCGCTGTTTACGTTCGTCGTAGCCATTCTTCTCTATCTAAAGATGTAAGGTTGCGAAACGGAAAAGATTCGGCGGCCCGGAGGCGAAAGCTTTCGGGCCATTTTCTTTTTGTGGCCTAAACAATACGGGGATAAATCCTGGGCTGAAGGGTACGGAGCTAATGCTTTACTGAAACCGCCCGCCGCCTATCAGCGAACGTTGCAGAATCATCTGCAGAATGCTGTTGGGAAATAGCCCCAAATATAAAGTGCCAAGTATTGCGATCACCAGAACCACGTTGACCCCCACCGAGAAGCGAACTGGGGCCAGTTGCAAAGCTTCCGGTGACGGCTCGCGCATGTACATCACCACGATCAGCCGCAAATAATAGTAAGCGCCAATAACGCTGTTCACCGCCATCAAAACCGCAAGCCAAATAAGATGCGAATTGACGGCCGCCTTAAAAATATACAACTTGCCAAAAAATCCCGCGGTAATCGGCAGGCCTAGCAGCGAGAGCAAAAACAGCGTTAAGGTTGCTGCAATCACTGGCTGGCGTTGGCTCAGGCCGGCGTAATCGTCCAAAGACAGATTTTTCTCGCCCTTGCCGCCTAGCTCGGAAACAATCGCGAACGCCCCGATTTTTACCAGCGCATAGCTCGCTAGATAAAAAAGAATAGCCGCATACGCTGGCCCCGCGCCGTCGATCTCGGAGCGCATAAACGTCACTGCGGCGAAAGCGACCAAAATGTAGCCCGCGTGCGCAATCGAGCTGTAGGCCAGCAGCCGTTTTACGTTGGTCTGCACCAGCGCACCCAGATTTCCCGCGAACATGGTGAGTATTGCGAGTAGCCAGAACGCCCAGAACCAAAAATCGCTGGCGGCATGCACGGTGGCAAAAATGCGAAGGAGCAGCGCAAATGCCGCGGCTTTTGGCCCCGCGGAAAAAAGTGCCGTCACCGGCGTTGGCGCGCCTTCGTACACGTCAGGCGTCCAAATTTGAAATGGAGCGGCGGCGACCTTGAAGCCCAGGCCAATCAAGATCAGAGACAGTCCCAGCCGGAGCAAGGTGCTCGAGGAATCCGTTGCGGACATCAGCGCCAGGTTGGTCGTGCCCGTGGCACCATAAACCAAAGCGATCCCGTACAGGAAAAACGCCGTTGCGAATGAGCCAAGAAGAAAATACTTCATCGCGGACTCGCTGGACTTCAGCGAATCGCGACGGTAACCCGCCAGGATGTAACTGGAAATAGAGCTCATCTCCAGGCCGATGAATCCCGTGAGCAACTCCTGCGCGGAGGCCAACACGCCCATTCCGGCGGTGGCAAACAGCAGCAGCGCATAAAATTCGGCTGGCTCAAGCCCTTCGCGATCCAAGTAAGGCGCCGCCACGAGAACCGACATGCAAGCAATAATCCCAATCAGCCAGTGAAAGAAAAGACTATATCCATCGAATTGGATCAGGCCGTTGAACGCGGGGCCGGAGTGTGCGGCAGAAAGAAAAGTAGCTAAAGTTCCAAGCAGCGCCCCCGCAAAAGCTAGCGCGCTCAAAACATGGCGGCTGCGCACCATGGGTTGCAGAACCATCGCCAGCACACCAAACAAGCACCACACCGTTTCCGGCAGCACGCGATAAAAGTCTTCAGGGCGGGGAATCATTTAGCGGGTTCCGAGCCTTTCCGCAGCCAATTGCGTGCGCTGTGCTGTCCGCGGCGTGGCGTCTTGCGGGGTTCTTAGCTTCGGTGTGGCGGCTTCATGCATTTGCGGGCGAGTCATCTGGTCCAGTACCGCCTGCGAAGATCCGGCGGTGCGTCGAATAATGTACGCAGAACCAATACCCATCCACAACGTGATTACCGCCATCGCGATGAGAATGCCTCTTTCGCGACTGGAAATATCCGGCAGGGTACGGTTTTTGTCGTGCGTGATTTCGCCGAAGAAAACTCGTTGGTATGCCCACAACAAATAGCACGCCGAAAGGATTACTCCGGTAGCAGCCCACGCAGCCCAGGTCCAATGCACCTGATACGTTCCCAGCAGAATTAAATATTCCCCGACGAATCCATTCAGTATCGGTAACCCGAGTGAAGATAACGCGACAAACAGGAAGAACGCCGCTAGTTTTGGCATCGGCATCGCCAGTCCGCCGAACTCACTCATTTCAAAAGTATGGCGGCGATCGTAAAGCATGCCCACCAGAAGAAACAGCGCCCCGGTTGAAATACCGTGAGCCAGCATCTGGTAAACCGCGCCTTGTATGGAAATATTGTTGAATGCAAAAATTCCCAGCACCACAAAACCCAAGTGGCTCACCGAAGAATAAGCCACGAGCTTTTTCAAATTTGGCTGCACCATTGCCACCAGCGCGCCGTAAATAATTCCGACGATGGCCAGCGCAGCCACCCACGGAGCCGCCCGGTGCGCCGCCTCGGGAAAAAGTGGTAAGCAGAATCGCAGCATGCCGTACGTGCCCATTTTCAGCAGCACTCCCGCGAGCATCACGGATCCAGCCGTAGGAGCTTCGACGTGCGCGTCTGGCAGCCAGGTATGCAGCGGAAACAGCGGCACCTTAATCGCAAAGGCCAGGAAGAAGGAAAGAAACAGCAGCATCTCCGTGCGCGGGGACAGGCTTAGCACGCCCGCCTGCAGTAATTCTTGAACTCCGGCTACATCAAATTTTCCGTAGTGAAATCCGGCTAGGTCAAATGTTCCGGTGGAGTTGTACAGCCAGATAATGCCAACCAACATCAAGATCGAGCCCGCCATCGTATACAGCACAAATTTTACCGCTGCATAGACGCGGCGCTCGTGACCCCAGATGCCGATCAGAAAAGCCATCGGGATCAGCATCACTTCCCAGAAAAGGAAGAAGAGAAACAGATCCAGCGACAGGAACACACCGACCACTCCAACTTCCAGCAGCAGCAACATGATGAAAAATTCTTTTACGCGGTGGCTGATGCTGCTCCATGACGCCAGAATCGAAATCGGAGTCAAAAGAGTAGTCAGCAAAACCAGAAACAGGCTGATGCCATCCACGCCAAGGTGATAATTGATCGGCGGATAGTGAATCCACGTGGCGAATTCCTGAAACTGATAGCCGGACCAACCGATGCGCGCGTTGCGCAGCAGCCAAAGCGAAAATCCAAATTCTATCAATGAGATTGTGAGCGCCAGGCGGCGTATCCAAGTGTGGTCATCAGAGCGTAGCGGCAAAAGCGCCAGCACTCCGCAAGCGGGAAAGAAAATCAAAACGGAAAGCAGGCCGGGAGTCATCGTTGAGCCATCCCGGCAACTGGCTTCAGAATCGGCCAGAAAATAACGGCAATCACCAAAATCGCTCCAACCAGTACCCATACCGCATAACTTCGCGTATTTCCGGATTGTGTTTGCCGCACTTGGTCGCCCACGACGCCGGTGCCCTGAGCGATGCCATTCACTGTACCGTCAATCACTCCGGCATCAACCGTTTTCCAAAGCACGTTTGTCGACAGCCACACCAGCGGTCTTACAATGACCGCCGCGTACAATTCGTCCACATAGTATTTGTTGAGCAGCGTGTTATATACGCCAGCCATGCTCTTCGCCAACCGCTCCGGCTTACCGGGCCGCTTTACATACAGCCAGTAAGCAACCGCCCACCCTAGCAACGCCGAAGCTACTGCCACACCGGCCAGGATCAATTCAAGTTGATGAACAAGCACTTCGCTGGTCGTCTCGGCGAGTTCGCGCCCAGCAAAAATTGGTGCGAGAAAATTACTGAAGTAATCGGGCCCTTGGAAAAATGTGGGCAAAGCAAACCATCCGCCAAAAATGGAAAGCAACGCAAGGATCACCAACGGCCCCAGCATGCTCCACGGCGATTCGTGTATGTGCACCTTGTGCTCGTCAAACCGTTGCTTGCCGCTGAATGTCAGGAAAATCAGCCGGAACATATAAAACGACGTCAGAAGCGCGGTCAGCAGCCCGAAAATATAAAGGATATGGCTGCCCCCTGAGTTCTGGAAAGCAGCAAATAAAATAGCGTCTTTGGAAAAGAACCCTGCAAACAACGGGATACCCGCAATCGCAAGTGTCGCGATCAGCATGGTTGCGAAGGTCCAAGGAATTGTTTTCCAAAGGCCGCCCATCTTGCGCATGTCTTGTTCGCCGCCCATCGCGTGGATCACGCTGCCCGCCGCGAGAAATAAAAGCGCTTTGAAGAATGCATGCGTCATCAAATGAAAAATGCCAGCGGAAAATGCCCCTACTCCGCAAGCCAGAAACATATAGCCCAGTTGAGACACTGTGGAATACGCCAGAACTTTCTTAATATCCGTTTGTACCAACCCAATCGTCGCCGCGAAAAATGCCGTCGCGCATCCCACCACTGCCACAACGAACATTGCTGTTGGCGCATGCACGAAAAGTATGTTGGATCGAGCCACCACATAAACGCCCGCCGTCACCATGGTCGCCGCGTGAATCAATGCGCTTACCGGTGTGGGTCCTTCCATCGCGTCCGGCAGCCACACATACAACGGAAGTTGCGCGGATTTCCCGCAAGCTCCCATAAAAAGCAGCAAACTCGCGATGGTCAAAGTTCCATAAACGCCCATCGCTTCCGCAGGCCACTGGCCCGCCTTGGCAAATAAAGTTGTAAAATCCAGCGTACCAAATGTCCGAAAGAGCAGAAACATCCCCAGCATGAAACCGAAGTCACCGATGCGGTTGACGATAAATGCCTTTTTCCCCGCATCAGACGCCGACTTCCGCAAAAAATAAAATCCGATCAGCAAATAAGACGCCAAGCCGACGCCTTCCCAGCCAACAAACAGAAGAACGTAGTTCGCAGCCAATACCAGAATCAACATAAAAAACATGAACAGGTTCAAATAAGAAAAAAACCGGTAATAGCCGCCTTCGTGCGCCATGTATCCGGTGGAATAAATGTGAATCAAAAATCCCACGCCGGTAACCACCAGCACCATAACCACCGTCAATTGGTCCATTTGCAGATCGAACCCGGCGCGGAAATTCCCCGCGATAATCCAGTCGAAATATTCCCGACGAACCAGCACCTGGCCTTGCGCAAAAAATTCGCGTACCGCTTCCAGCGCGCACAGAAACGAAAGCCCAGTTGAGCCAAGCGCGACGGAATTTACAATCGCGTTCGACCACTTCGCGCCGAACAGGCCGTTGATCGCCGAGCCAACCAGTGGCAGCAGCGGAATAATCCAGAGATACTCAAGCATGGGCTGTGTGGGCATTAAAGTTTGAGCAGATCAACGCGCTCGACGTTCAGCGACTGCCGGTTGCGCGCAATGAGAATGATAATTCCAAGACCGACGGCAGCTTCTGCAGCCGCCACCACGATCACAAACAAAACAAATATCTGCCCGTCCAATTGGCCTTTCGCCTGGCTGAACGCCACGAACGCCAGATTCACCGCGTTCAGCATCAGTTCGATGGACATAAAAATCGAAATGATATTGCGCTTGAAAATAAACGCGAACACGCCCAGACCGAAAAGAATGGCGCTTAATATCACGTAATATTGCGTCGGAACCATTATTGGTTCTCCCGCTGCGCCAGTACTACCGCGCCGAGTATCGCGACCAAAATTAAAAATGAAGTCAGCTCAAACGGATACACAAAGTCGGTGAACAGCATGTGCGAAAGCGCGCGCGTATCCGCCAAAACCAATCCCTGCCCCGGCGCCCGCGCCGCGGCCTGCATAAATTCCGTTCCACGCGCGATGGTCACTCCAAGAAATGCGGTCAATACCGCTACCAGCGGCAGAATTAGCCCGGAGTTGGCGATTTTCGAAATGTCGGTGCGCTCTTCCGCTGCCGCATTCAGCAGCATGATCACGAAAACGAACAGCACCATGATTGCGCCGCCGTACACGATAATTTGCACCGCGGCTACAAATTCCGCGCCCAACAACAGGTACAAGCCCGCCAGCGCGACCATCACCACGATCAGCGACAGCGCGCTGTGGATCGGATGTCGCTGTAGAATCAAGCTCACCGCGCCGATTACCGCCAGCGTTGCCAGCAGAAAAAATAGAATCAACGAAAGACTCATCAGTGCGGACTCCGCACAAGAATCGCCGTAGCCGTCAGAATCACGTTAACGATCGCCACCGGCAGCAGCAGTTTCCACCCGAAGGCCATAAGCTGGTCGTAACGGAATCGCGGCAATGTTCCGCGCATCCAGACATAAACAAACAGGAATACAAATATCTTGGAGAGCAGCCAGAACGGCCCTTGCACAAAATGATTCACCGCGGGAAATAATATAAACAGAACACCCAGCCCGGCAATCACCGTGCCTAGTCCGGGCAAAATAACTTTACCGAATATTGTCTCGTATCGTATTCCATCCCAGATGACCCACAAGCCGAATGGAATCAATATCAGCGAAGGTAAAAATTGCGTGAAAGTCCATGAAGCAGGGAAGGGAGATAGCCATCCGCCGAAAAACATGATGGAGCAAAGGGCGGAAACCGTGATCATGCTGGTATATTCCGCGATAAAAAACATCGCAAACTTAAAACTGGCGTATTCGGTATGGAATCCCGCAACAAGTTCAGACTCCGCTTCCGGAAGATCAAACGGGACGCGATTGGTTTCCGCCACGGCAGCAATATAGAAGCATAGAAAACCGAGAATTTGCGGAAATATGTTCCATCCTAAAATTCCCCAGCGCGCGTTGTATTGCGACTCGATGATTTCGCGCAAATTGAAAGTGCCCGCCATCAGGATTACTCCGACCACCGAAAGCGTCAGCGCCAGTTCATAACTGATCATCTGCGCGGAGCTGCGTAGCCCGCCCAGCAGTGGGTATTTGCTGTTGGAAGCCCAGCCCGCCAGCGCTACGCCGTAAACGCCCAGCGCGGTAATCGCGAACAGCGCGAGTATTCCGATATTCAAATCTACAATTCCGAGCGACGTTTCATGCCCAAAAACATTCAGTTTGTCTGGGCCAAAAGGAATTATCGCGATGGATGTCAACGCCAGCGCCAGCGCCAGCAACGGCGCCAGATAATACACAAATTTGTCCACGCCGGCAGGCGTCGGATCTTCCTTCAAAAGAAATTTCGCGCCATCCGCAAGCGGCTGCAGCAAACCGTGCGGCCCAACGCGATGCGGCCCCCATCGCGATTGCATGTGTGCGACAACCTTGCGTTCAAACCAGGTCAGGTAAGCGTTCACCGTGAGGACGATGAACATCAGCAGCGCGATCTTTACGACCGCGAGAATTAAAAAAGCGTTCGCCTGATAGAAAGCGGAGAGAGCGCTCACGTCTTGGCTTCGGCCTCCGGCAACGATTGCATCATGGTGCAAAACTCGGTCAACGACCCGCTGGTAAATAAATTATCGTGCGCCGAACGGATTAATCCGATAGGTACGTCATACGGTGCATGCCCATTTTTCGAGAATTGCGCGCTAGCCGGTTCCGCGCCGCCAGTTAACAGCCCGGCGAGTTGCACATCATATCCTGCTACTGTTTTTCGAATTTCTTCGAACACCGCTTCAGGCGATTTGAAGTGAAACGCTTTTCCAAGTCCAACTCTTTCAAGTTGGTGCGAAATAATTCGCAACAGGTCGAAGTCGCTGCGCGTGCCCATAATTTCGGCGCCCTTGTGCAGCAACTGGATTTCTCCAGCGGTGTTGGTCACGCTGCCGTCTTTTTCATAAGCGGAAGCCGCGGGGAAAACAATGTCGGCCTGTTGCGCCGTCTCCGTCAAAAAAAGCTCATGCACGATCAGCAAACCCAGTTTGCCGCGGCCGCCATTCTGTTTGCCAAAATGTTTAAACGGATTCGCGCCCACCACGTAAAGCGCCCGAAGCGCGCCCGATTGTGCTGCCTCGATCATTTGTGGCGCGGTCATTCCAGCTTTCGACGGTATTTTCCCTCCGCCCCAATGTTTTTCAAATGTCTCGCGCGCCGAACCAGTATCCGTGTACGCGTGACCCGGCAGACGGTCTGGCAGCACTCCCATGTCCGCCGCGCCGCGCGAATTCACATAATCGCCCAGCGCCATGTAACGAACTTTGCCGGATAATTTCGAGCCAAACTCTACGAGCCGCGCCACTGCCGCCCCTGAAATTTCCGAGCCGAACACAATCGCCACTTCCGCTTCGGCTCCCAGCGCGGCTTTCAACGCGCCTAATTTTTCGGCTAGTTCTGGCGCAAAATTGCCGTCGCCGCTCGCCAGCCACCGCAACGCTGCCGCCTCTTGCCCTTCTGGTACGACCACCGTTTGCGTAGCCTTGCGCGAAAGCTTAATTTCCCGGGAATTAACCACAAAAAGTTTGGTCCCGAAATGTCTGATCCCGCTGCGAATCTGCCACGCGGCCAGTGGATTCTGATTTGTTGGATCGTTGCCGACCAACAGAACCGCTTTCGATTCGTACAACTGCTCCATGGTTAGCAGCGAATCTTTTGCGCGGTCGCCCAACGCGGTCACCAGCCCGGTGTAGTCCGCCGTTCGATGATGATCAATGTTGTTGGTTCCAAATGTCGCTCGCGCAAGCCGCTGCAACAGATAATTCTCTTCGTTCGAAGTTCGATTCGACCCGATAAAGCCGATGCCGTCCGCGCCGCCCGCGTGATAGGCCTGCTTCAGCATTGTCGCGGCCGCTCGGCTCGCCTCTTCCCACGAAACGGGATAAAGTTTGCCATCTTTGCGCATCATCGGACTCTTGATGCGCTCCGCATGCGTCGTGAAATCAAATCCGAAGCGTCCCTTTACGCACAGAAAATCCTTGTTAATCCCGGAAAGGTCGCGGTTATTGGACCGCATAATTTCGTGATTGCGAATGCTCAGTGTTGTCTTGCAGCCATTGGAGCAGTGCGTGCAAACCGTGGACACATATTGCATTTCCCACGGCCGCGTTTTGTAACGGTACGTTCCACTGGTCAACGCGCCAACTGGGCAAATGTCGATGCACATTCCGCATTCTTCGCAATCGAGGTGATCGCCTGCGTTGGGAATGATCACGCTGTTAGCCCCGCGCATACCGACGCCCAAAGCCTTGACGTCCATGCCTTCATCGCAAACGCGCACGCAACGGAAACACAAAATGCAACGCGGCGCGTCGTAATACACCAGGTCCGACCATTTTTCTTCTGGCCGGTGAATTTTTTCTTCAACGAAACGGCTGGTGTCCGCCCCATAGCGGAAAACCATGTCCTGCAATTCACATTCGCCGCCTTTGTCACAAACAGGACAATCCAGCGGGTGATTGCTCAGCAAAAATTCCAACATGTACTTGCGCGCATTGCGTACCGCCTCGGAATCCGTCCGCACCACCATGCCTTCGGTCGCAACCAACGTGCATGCCGTCTGCATCTTCGGCATTTTTTCCACTTCCACCAGGCACATGCGGCACGCAGCTTGTAAGGAAAGCCCGGGGTAATAGCAGAATGACGGAACCTCCGTGCCAATGCGCCGCGTCGCGTCAATCACCAGCGTCCCTTGCGGCACTTGTACTTCGCGGTCGTTAATTTTCAGGGTGACGAGCTTTTGGTCTGCCATCTTTTCCGCCATTACTACCGTGTTCCAATCAACGCTTCGGCGGATTTATACGCGCAGCGCCCGCTCAAATGATCCACAAATTCATTTCGCCACTTGGCAACAATGCTGATGGTCGGCAGCGCCGCGGCATCTCCAAGCGGACAGAACGTTCGCCCCAGCATATTTTTCGCCAGGTCGCCAATCATGTCGATGTCTTCCGCGCGGCCAAATCCTGCGTGAAATCGGTCCAGCGTTTTGCGCAGCCAGCTGGTGCCTTCGCGGCACGGGATGCACCATCCACAAGACTCGTGCGCATAAAAATGCATGATGCGCCGCGCCATGTCCACCATGCAGGTGTCTTCGTCCATTACGACCATTCCGCCGGACCCCAGCATCGAACCCGCTTTGGCCACGGAATCGTAATCCATCGGAATGTCGATCTCCTCCGCGCTGAGCAAAGGACAAGAACTTCCGCCTGGAATGACCGCTTTCAATTTTTTACCGCCCGGAATGCCACCGGCAACTTCGTCGATAAACTTTTTCATGTTCATGCCCAGCGGAATTTCATAGATCCCAGGCTTGTTGACATGTCCAGCAACGCAAAGCATGCGCGTGCCGCCGTTTTTCGGTGTGCCGCGATTCGCGTACGCTTCGCCGCCTTCGCGCAAAATCGATGGCACGGTGCTCAGTGTTTCCACGTTATTAATGATGGTTGGGCACCCGTACAGTCCCACCACTGCGGGGAAGGGGGGCTTGATTCGTGGATATCCTCGCTTGCCCTCCAGCGATTCCATCAACGCGGACTCTTCGCCGCATTCGTACGCGCCTGCGCCGGTGTGCGTCACCAGCTCAAAATCAAATCCCGTGCCTAGAATATTCTTGCCCAGGTATCCGCGCGAATAAGCTTCAGCGATGGCTTCATCCATGATGTCCAGCACGTAGCGGTATTCTCCGCGAACATAAATAAAGCCCAGGTGTGAGTTGATCGCCTTGCCCGCGATAACCATTCCCTCAATCAATTGATGCGGATCCAGCTCCATCAACGGTCGATCTTTGCAGGTTCCTGGTTCGGACTCATCGGCGTTACAAATTAAATATTTTGGTTTGGGCGAATCCTTCGGCACGAACGACCATTTCATCCCGGTAGGGAATCCCGCGCCCCCGCGCCCGCGCAGGCTCGATTTTTTCACTTCATCGATAATGTTTTCCGGCGTCATTTCCTTCAACGCTTTTTCGAGCGCTTGATAACCCTGGTGCTGCATATACACATCAATCTTGCGCAAATCCTTCGTGCCCCAACGCGCGCTAATCAGCGGCGTCTCCAATTTATTGCGGTCGTGCAGGGCGCCGCTGGTCACTGGCTCCGGCACCGGCCGTTTCCCCATGTCCAGATCTTCGATGATGCGATCAAATTTCAGCGGCGTCAGGTTTTCGTAGAAATCGTAATTCACTTGCATCGCCGGCGCCCCGGTACACGCGCCAATGCATTCCACTTCTTCCAGAGAAAATGCTCCGTCTTTGGTTGTTTCCTTGTGGCCAATTTCCAGCCGCTTTTTGGCCTGATTCAGAATGTCGTTTCCACCGCGCAGCATGCACGCCACATTCGTGCACACCTGCACATGGTGTTTGCCCATGGGCTTGCGATGCAGCATCGAATAATAAGCCAGCGTCTCTTCCACTTCGACAGTCCGCAAACCCAGGCGTCCGGCGATTTCCGCGATCATTTCATCGCTCACGAAGCCGAATTCGTCCTGCGCGTACATCATCATCGGAATCAGAGCGCTGCGCTTCTGCGGATAAAGGTTCTGCAGTCTCTCAAAGCGCGTCGTCAGTTGGGGCGAAAGTTCCATTTATTTGAGTCCCTGTTTCGTTTCTGCAAAGCTCTTGATTATTTCTGCAGTTCTAGCGATCCACTTCTCCAAGCACAATATCAATCGTTCCTATGCACGCGATCACATCGGAAAGCAGTTGCCCTGCAATCATTTTTGGCAACGCCTGTAAATTGATGAACGAGGGCGAACGGAAGTGCACCCGCAACGGTTTTGGTGAGCCATCACTGGCCACAAAACATCCCAGCTCTCCGCGCGGCGATTCAATCGTCGCAAACGCTTCTCCAGCCGCCGGAGAAAATCCCTCGGTAAATATTTTGAAGTGGTAGATCAGCGCTTCCATCTCCGTCTTCATTTTTTCGCGTTGTGGTGGCACAATGCCCGGCGCTTCCGTCTTGATCGGGCCTTCATCCGTAATCTTGCTCATCGCCTGCCGGATAATCTTCAGGCTCTCGCGCATCTCGCGCACTCTAACCAGATACCGCGCGTAACAGTCCGAGGCCGTCTCGGTAATCACATCGAAATCAAATTCTTCGTAGCTTGAATAGGGAAATAATCGGCGATTATCGTACGCCAGGCCAGCTGCGCGCAGTGTTGGCCCGGTCATGCTCAACGCCACCGCGTCCTGCCCAGAAATGTAGCCAATGCCTTTTAGTCTGCCGATCCAGATGCGGTTTTCCGTCAGCAGGGTCTCGTAGTCATCGATCCGCCCTGGCATCATCTTCATGAACTTTTCCAGCACTGCCCGCCATCCTGCCGGAGGATCCAATGCAACCCCGCCGATCCGGATGTAGCTGGTCATCATGCGTTGACCCGAGAACATCTCAAAAATCTTTAAAATTTCTTCGCGTTCGCGGAAGCAATACAGAAAAACCGACATTGCGCCCATGTCAATGGCGTGCGTCCCCAGCCACACCAGGTGCGAAGAAATGCGTTGCAGCTCCACCATCATCACGCGGATGTACTGCGCGCGCTTGGGAATTTCCAGCCCTAAAAGTTTTTCCACCGCAAGGCAATACACCAGATTATTCCCCAGCGGCGAAAGATAATCGATCCGGTCGGTCAGCGTAATCACTTGCGAATAAGTCTTGGCCTCGCAGGATTTCTCAATTCCGGTGTGCAGATAGCCCATATCCGGCATTGCGTTAACCACTGTTTCGCCATCCAGTTCCAGCAAAATGCGCAACACACCGTGCGTGGATGGGTGTTGCGGCCCCATGTTTAGCACCATGGTTTTGGTTATGCCGGCGGCGGTTTCAACGGTGGTCATTGCGCTGGATTCCTGGGCGTCACTAGCGTGGACCTTCGGTGGAATAATCTCGGCGCAGCGGGTATCCTTCCCAATTGTCGGGTAGCAAAATGCGCCGCAAATCCGGATGTCCCGTAAAGCTCACGCCAAAAAGGTCAAATATTTCGCGTTCCAGCCAATTTGCTCCCGGCCAAACGGGTATGAGCGAATCCACGACCGCATGGTTTCCGGGAACGCTGGTACGCAGACGCAACCGCTGGCGGCGCGAAATGGAAACGAGATGATACTGCAATTCAAATCGCGGCTCGATGGGATAACGATCCACGCAGGTGGCGTCCGTCAGCAGATTGAATTGTAAAGAAGAGTCCAGCAGGCAACGTTCCGCGGTGGCCAGCAACAATTCTCTAGGCACCACAATTGTAGTTTCGCCGCGAAACTCAATGACGCCCGCCACCGCTTTCGGATTCCATTCCCGAAGGTGTGCGGCTACAACATTAGCGTCTTTTTTCGTGCTGTCCGTCACAGTTTTGTAGACCTGACTGCGCGCTTATTTTTTCTGATTGTGCCAGTCCAGCGCGCCTTTTTTCCAAAGATAGAAGTAGCCGACCAGCAGAATTGCCATGTAGACCATCATTTCCGCAAAGCCGTACCAATGCGTTTCCGCATTTCTTGCCAGATCCCGGAAAATGTACGCCCAGGGGTAAAGAAAAATCGCCTCAATATCAAACAGAATAAAAACCATCGCTACTAAATAAAATTTCACCGAAAACGGTTGTCGCGCATCGCCGGTCGGCGAAATGCCGCATTCGTAAGCCTGCTGCTTCGCCTTATTCGGCCGCCGCCATCCCACCAAACCGGACAACGCCACTAGCAAGCTGGCCAGACCCGCGGCAATCAACAGGTGTATCAGTAGCGGAACGTACGTTTGTAAACCCGAACCATTCATAGGTGAAGGGTTATAATAATGGTTCGAATGCCGCTCGGTCAAATGCGCTGCTAAACTATTTTTTTTGCTGACGTGTTGCCCCTGAGCGAGACGGTCGCGTAAAGCGGAGAGAAAAAGACCCGATGCAGTTCGGTCACAACTCCAATCTAAAGGTGGGAGCCGCCACCTACCACATTCAGACCGAAGATCGCGGCGCAAATAATCCGGTCGTCGATACCACCGTCTATATTCAAGGTCGCGTGCTGCATCGTCGCACTGCCGACTATTCGGATCTGCTTCCGCTGGATCCCGAACGCGAAAGAATCCTGAAAGAAAGAGTGGATCAGCAGCATCTCGCGGTCATGGAAGAAATTCGCGCGGGAAAGCTGCGCATGGAAGAACCGGCAAAAAGACTTCCCGCGGCGCTCGTTCTGGAATTAACAAATTCCGCCAACTGGCTTTCAGCAAGACACGCCGTTCTTGAAATTGCGGTGCGCAGCGACCAAGGTGCCCCGATCGCTGGCGCAACAATTAGCGCGCGAATTGACGGCTCCGCGCCCGCACACGAATTTTCCACACGGAGCGACGCTCATGGTCGCGGCCACATCGAATTTGACGTACCCAAAATTGCTAGCGCCGAGCCTGCTCTGGTGCTGAATGCTATCCTGGGAGATGCGAAAGGATCATTGCGGTTTGCCCTGAGAGCCAAGCCGCGTGTGACACCGGGCTGAAAATGACAACCGCAATTTTAATCCGTGTAAATGGCGAAAATCGCGAAATAAAAAACAGCACGACCGTCACACAATTGCTCGGCGAATTGGGTTTGTCTTCTGGCCGCGTCGCCATCGAAAAAAATCTCGCCATTTTACCGCGCGCTGCCTGGGCGAATACGCTTGTCGAAACCGGCGACAACTTCGAAATAGTTCAATTCGTCGGCGGCGGTTAATTCCTCTTACGACCATTATCCAATCCTGTCAGCAAATGGCCCATCTTGCTTTTCTTTGTTTGTAAGTACGCGCGAGAAAGTTTTGCGATACGCGGCTGGCAGGGAACTCGCTCCACAACTTTGATTCCCGCGCTTTCCAGTTGTCGCACTTTTTCCGGGTTATTGGAAAGCAGCCGAATCCGCGTCGCACCCAGTTTTTTCAGCATTCCCGCTGAAAAATCGTAGTCCCTCGCGTCCGCCGCAAAACCCAGAGACTCGTTCGCTTCCACCGTATCCATCCCGCCGTCCTGCAATTGATACGCGCGCAACTTGTTCATCAACCCGATCCCGCGGCCTTCCTGCGGCAGATAAAGCAAAACTCCGCTTGACGCTTTTGCAATTTCTCTCAGCGACAGTTCCAACTGCGCCCGGCAATCGCACCGCAGTGACATCAATACATCGCCGGTCAAGCACTGCGAATGAACACGTACCAGCGGCGCGGTTCTCCCTCGTACATTTCCACGAACCAACGCTACGGCTTCATCCATCGCGCCCGCACCCTTGAACCCGTAAATCGTAAATTCGCCAAACCGCGTGGGTAGCACCGCCTGCGCCACCAACCTCAAGTCTCTACTAAGCTTTTTCTTGCGATTTTTCTTTTTCAATATATTCGCCATGGGAATCCAGAAGTATAACAGTCCGCGCTCGTCATAACGTTTACAGACATTCCGGTTTGATGCTTGCGCTACGAATTTATCTTCATCTATTCCCGCTTTACTTCGCCAACTGGATTGGCTAGCGTTAGCAGTGCTAAAACTTTCCATCATTTTCTAATGGACTCAACCACCATCTCGCGTGACTTGCTCTTTACCCTGCTTCTCAAAGTGGGTGTGGCTTCCTCCATTGCCGCGCTTCTGGCCCGCTGGAACACGTTTCGCCGCGTGCTTTTCACCGAAGAGCGCGACCCCGATCAAAAATTCAAGCTTATGGTGTTTATGACTCCGCCGCTAATCCTCGGCGTCACCTTGCGCCTGGTTGGCAACGCCTATCGTTTCGCCGATCTGTCGCTGGAAGGCGCATTTCTCATGGGGCTTTTGGCTGGCCGCGTCGTCGGGCCCATCGGCGGCGCCATCGTCACCATTCCCGCGCTGATGGCCCATGAGTGGCTCGCGATGCCTGCGGCATCAGCCGCCGGATTAATTGGCGGACTGATCCGCCAGGCCATCCCCAATAAAGAAGATATCTGGAATTTCGGTCCGTTCACTTTTCTCAACATTCCCCGCGCCGTCGTGAGAATGGTTCGCGACACGGAAATGTCCTGGGAGATGCTGCCTCTGATGGCCTGTATGGGGCTCGAGCTGGGACGCGTCACGCTGGCTTCAGCCACCAAACCAAAATGGCTTTTCGCCATCGACCCGCAGTGGAATTGGTGGCTAGTTCTCACCGTAATCGCAACGCTGATGGCCGTGGCGGCACCCCTCAAAATCTGGAACAACACCCGCATCGAAATGAACCTCGAACAGCATCAACGCTTGCTCCTCAAGGCGCGCATGGACGCGCTTTCCAGTCAGATCAATCCTCATTTTCTTTTTAACACTTTGAACACCGTTTCCGCCCTAATCCGCTTTGATCCTGATTCCGCGCGCGGCGTAGTCCTGAAGTTGAGCAATATTTTGCGGCGCCTTTTGCGCAAACACGAAACGTTCGTCCCGCTCCACGAAGAACTGCAATTCATCGACGACTATCTCGACATCGAAGTCGCGCGATTTGGCCGCGAGAATCTCGACATCGTCAAAGACGTGCAGGAACTCACCCTCGAGAAATTCATTCCCAGCATGTTGCTTCAGCCCATTATCGAAAATTCTCTCAAGCACGGCCTCGCGCCAAAACTTGAAGGCGGAAAAATTCAGCTGCGCACCAGCACGCGCAACGGCCGCCTGCAAATCGAGATCGAAGACAACGGTGTCGGTATTTCTGAAGAAAAATTGCCGCACGTGTACGTCGAAGGAATCGGCTTAAGCAACGTGCGCGAAAGATTGCGCGTGCTCTATGGCACGGATTTCGAACTGAACATTCAAAGCAAGCCCGGTGAAGGCACTCTCATCCGCATCGAAATCCCCGAAGTTGTAGCCACCATGCAAACCGTGGCTTGAGCCGCCGCGGCAAGTCATTTCCTTCCACCATGAATTTGCTGCGCCTGACTTGACAAATACTCCTAACAACTGTATATTCTGAATAGACAGAAATGGCAGTTAGGTCTGTCTAACCGGTAGGGAGCCAAAATGATCCCGCGAACAAAAAAACCTCTCACCCCAGTTACCCAAAAATTTGTTTTGCACTGGGGAGAAATGGGCACGCGCTGGGGCATCAACCGCACCGTCGCGCAAGTCCATGCATTGCTGTTTCTTTCCGCCAAACCCGTTCCCGCGGACGAAATCGCCGAAACCCTTGCCGTAGCTCGCTCTAACGTAAGTACCAGCTTGCGCGAACTCCAGGGATGGGGAATTGTCCGCGTGGTGCATGTCCTCGGAGACCGGCGCGATCATTTTGAATCCCTCAAGGATGTTTGGGAAATATTTCGCATCGTTTCCGAAGAACGTAAACGCCGCGAAATTGATCCCACCTTGCGCGTGCTGGGCGAATGCGTGCAAGAAATGAAAAGCGGAGCGGAAAACGATACCTTTGCGCGCGAACGGCTGGAAAGCATGCTGGAATTTCTTACCGGCATGACCGGAATGTTTAAAGAAATTCTCCGCATGCCCACCGGCGCGCTGAAAAACGTTGTCAAGATGCGCGGCAAAGTAATCAGTCTACTCGGCAGCGGCAATCGCAAAGCCGGTTAAGGAAATCCAATGATTTCGCTGGCCTCCGAATTCACCGACGGAAAAGGCGCCCACGCCCGTGGATGGCTTTTTTATGACGCCGACTGCGCATTCTGCACCAGGATTGCCCGATTTCTCGCGCCGGCGCTTCATCGTCGCGGTTTGGCCCTCGCGCCATTGCAGGATCCGCGCGTCGCCCCTTTGCTGGGCTTGTCCCGCGACGAACTACTCCGCGAAATGCGTTTTCTTCTCAGCGATGGCACTCATTATGGCGGCGCAGACGCCGCCGTAGCCATGGCGCGCGAAATCTGGTGGGCGCGCCCCCTGGTCTGGCTTGCGAGTCTTCCCGGTGCGATGAAGCTGTTGCGCCTCGCGTATCGCACCATCGCTCAAAACCGCAGCTGCAACAGTATGGCGTGCACCACGGACACTAAGATTCCGCTCGAATGACGTTTTCTCCTTCTCGTGATCTTCCCCGCTGCCGAGCTGGAATACCCCCATTCTGATTTCACCAAATAATCTCAAGCGGTTGCTACCGCGGCTTGCTCCAGGACTTGCTGATAGTAGCGTTCGTATTGGGGGATGACGTCGTTGGCGCAGAATTTTTGGCGGGCGTGGATTCGAGCCTGCTGGCCCATTTCGCGGCCACGGTCGGCGCGGGAAAGGATTTCAAGTGCATGACGCGCGGCGCCGGCAACGTCTCCGGGTTCGACGAGAAAACCGTCGACGCCATGTTCAATGACTTCCGGCATACCGCCGGCGTTGGTGGCGATTACCGGAACTTCGCAAGCCATTGCTTCCAGAGCCGCGAGACCAAACGATTCCAGTTGTGATGGCTGAAGAAAAAGATCGGCGACGCAAAGTTTTTCGTAAACCTGATCCTGCTTGCCGAGAAAAATCACATCTTTTTGCAGGTTTTTTCTGCGCACCAGGTATTCGGCGGAGCCGCGATCCGGTCCATCGCCGATGAGCACGAGTTTTGCAGGCATCTTGGCGCGAACCAGCGCAAAAATCTCGACAACGTCGGTGACACGCTTTACCGGGCGGAAATTGGAGAGGTGCATCAGGATAGGTTCGTCGTTCGGAGCCCAGGAGGAACGAAGGGCGGGGTTTGGCTCGCGACGATACAGGTCGCAATTCACGAAGTTGGGAATGACTTCGATGGGACGCTTGATTTCAAATTCTTTCAAAGTCTGCTGCAGCAAATATTGCGAGATGGAAGTGACGCCATCGCTTTGCTCGATGGAAAAACGGGTGATGGGGAGGTAGCTGCGGTTACTGCCGACCAAAGTAATGTCGGTACCGTGGAGCGTGGTGATGAATGGTAGGCGGCGCGGCGCGGCCATGGAGCGAGCGAGCATGGCGCTGACGGAATGGGGGATGGCGTAGTGCACGTGGAGAAGATCGAGCGCCTGGGACTCGAATACTTCAAGCATTTTTGTGGCAAGCGCCAAGGTGTACGGAGGATGGTCGAATAGCGGGTAAGAAGTTACTTCGACTTCGTGAAAATGGATGTGCGGGTCATTGGGATTCATACGGATGGGTGGGGCGTAGCTGATGAAATGGACGTCGTGGCCGCGAGCGGCAAGCTCGGTGCCGAGTTCGGTGGCGACTACGCCGGATCCGCCGTAAGTGGGGTAACAGGTGATGCCTATGCGCATGAACCGCCTTTGTTCTGTTGAATTTGCAAAGGTAGCCCGTTGGTGGCCACGGTGATTAGACGCTGTGATACAGGATATCGTGACATGGGCGACGGGGTCGAGGATACACCAGGGAAGTTACGGAGAAGGTTTGCAAGGGACGTAAGTCCAATAAATGGGTACCCCCCCTCCCCCTTTTTCATAAGTGTTCATTCTAAAGGAAGTTAAAGTCCATTGTTTTGATACAGTTTTGAGTGTCCGAGCTATAAGTTGGGGATGTGGCCGGTAAGGAGAGTGAGGCTGAAGTGTCACAAGCCATGGTACCAGGGAAATAGTACTTAGTCAATACAATAATTAAAGGGTACTCATTCGAATGGGAGTTGTTTGGATCGGTATGACAAAGGTCTCTCTTCCCAGATCGTTTTTACGATTGTTCATGACGTCTAATAGAGGCGGTTGGGGTCGTAGTTGAAATCGACGAGACCGTCGCGGTAATCGATTTTTATGTCCATTTGATAGAACATGGCGAAACCGAGAAATCCTGAAACTTCGGTTCCAGCCCCCCTGCTCTGTCCCGTAGTGTCGAAGGAGATTATATCGCTTGCCGGTTGCTTGAAACGGGAGAAGGTAAGGGTAACCTCATCGGCAGTGTAAACATGCTTTACGCTGCCGCTTAAACCTTTTACGCTAAAGTCGTCTTCGGAGTGAACCTTGGTGACTTCCTTTGCCGCAGCGGGCGAGATGGTGTCGCTGAAGGCTCCGGTGTCAATAAGGAAAAGTTTGGAAGGAAGCTCGTTGATTCGCGTAGGAATCAGGAGCATGTGGCCGAAGCGGTAAATGGGGGTAAACGATTTAAATTCCGGCGGAATAATGCGGTCATGAAAGCGCGCGATTTTTGGATATTTGGCAATGAGGTTTTTTTCGACATCCAATGGCGCAGGCAAAGGTGGCAGAGGAGTCAAATCAAATTTTTGGTCGGGGAAATTGATGTCGACCAAGAAGTGATTGAACAGATCGGCTCCGATGAGGCCGTCCTCGACCACGGAGGAATTGGTGTCGTCCACGCTAACGACGCAGCCTTGAAATTCCAAATTGCCGATTTTGATTGAATCCGGAATGCCGACGTGACCCCGAGCAGCGCCTTTGTCTCCGATGCCGCCTATGCCGACTTTAAAGATGGACTGAATCCCCGCCTTTTCGGCCAGTTTGCGCTTGATGAGGATGCCCGAGGCCCCGGTGTCGAGCAATAGAGTGCCTTTGGCGGCGCCAATCTGAACCTTTAAGCCGTAACCGCGCACGCGCTGCCCGCTGTAGAGCAACTTCTCGAGCGACTGATGCGATTCGGAGACATTGCTGACCAAGCGACATCCTTTATTCGGCTCATCGACAGTTTCATCGGCCGGCACCACTCTCATTCGGAAGCGATCTAAGTCGCCCGCGTCGCCCTTCGCGCCAGACGGGGATCCCGTACCCGCCGGTGTGGATTCTACGCGGGCTTCTGTAAAAAGCCAGCGACTGCGAATTTCGGGGTCATCTGGATCACGCTCGTAGGCTTTATCGAACATCAGCTTGGCGTGCCGATAGTACGACTGCGCCCAATAAATAGTGCCGAGGCCCAGATACGCGCGGGCTTCTTGAGTATTGTTTTTCACCAGTGGAGTGAACTGGTCCTGTGCTTCAGGGATGTGACCCTGACGGAAGAGAACTTCGCCCTTGGCTACGCGAACGGCGTCGGACGTGGAAGTTAATGAAGTTGCCTTAGAAACCGCGCCGTCGGCATCTATGACACGATCCTGCTCCAGGTAAAGACGAGTGAGGCCAACGTAGGCCAATGCGGATTTCGGATTGGTTTGCAGGATGGCTTTGTAAGCGGATTCCGCTTCTGCAAATTTTCCCTTGCGTACAAGCTCCAGGGCATCGCGCAACGGAGCGGGCAGCGGAGAAGTGCCGGGGCGGCTCGCTACGGGAGCGGAAGCCGGTGCGGTTGACGGTTGAGCGGGACCAGCGGCGGGCGTTTGCGCCTGTGAATAGCAGGCCGCCGCGAGGAGCAGGAGAGAAGGATATAAAGAGCGAAGTACAGTTTGATTCATCATGATGGGAAATTATTATTAGATATGGGGTTGTTTTCGCTGCGGCGAGTTTTCCATGCGGGAACTCAAGTGTCAACAGTTGGGCGTCGGCGTCATGGAGGAAAAGGCGGTGGAGAGATTCTTCACTGCGCAGGCCGACCCTCCGCAGGAGCGGAGGGAAGGAAAATGTCGGCCTACTCCGTTTGATTTCATGACGGCGTCGGCTGCTGGGACCCGGTAGAGTTGGGCGTGTAAGAGCGACCAAAGCTCGGGAAGAAGGAGCCGAGCATGAAGATTATAGGATGTGATTTTCATCCGGGATACAGCAGATAGCCATGCTGGACAAGGACACCGGTGAGTTGATCGAGATGAGACTGAGCCACAGCCACGAGGGAGAGGAGGCACGGAAGTTTTACTCCGGGCTGGTGGGGCCGGTGCGCGTGGGGCTGGAGGCGAGCGGGCAGTCGCAGTGGTTCGAGCGGCTGCTGGTGGAGCTGGGCGACGAGCTGTGGATCGGCGATGCCGCGAAAGTTCGCGCTAGCACGGAGCGCAAGCAGAAGACCGACCGGCGTGATGCGAACTTGCTACTGGAGTTGCTGGAGCAAGAGCGTTTCCCGCGCATCTGGGTGCCGACGCCAGCGGAACGGGATGTGCGGCAGTTGCTGCTGCGCATGCAGGGCAGCCCGAGTCATTTTGTGGTCGTGGTTAAGACCGTCCGTTTGAGTGGGCACCCTGCCTCCCCGAAGAGTTGGGGAGTTTGAAGAAGTAATCATGGTCGTCGCAAGCCCGGGCGACCGAATAGATGGGTGGTGGAACCAGAACGGTTTCATCAAATGATTCGAGAACGAGCCTTGGTCGCAAAGAAAAGATTTCTGACAGGTGAAGAAAAAAACAGCGCCCGAAAGAGAACACGATATGTGTCTCCTGACAGAGCCGACGTCGTCATAGACGAAATGACGGGAAGTGGGGGATGGAGTTGACGTCAACCGTTAGGCGATGACGGTGGATGTGGATTTGGGCGCGGGGGAGGCGCACCATTTGACGCGGAAGATGCGGAAGGCGTCGATGCACAGGATGATTACGCCGAAGACGACGGCGGCGGCGAACATTTTGCCGGTCCAGAAATTTATGGCGGAAGTGATCTCGGCGGCGCGCTCGGGAGAGACGTCGGTGGCGGCGAAGCCCGTCAATATATGAATCTTGAAGAGCGAAGCGAATATCACGGAGCCGCCAACGTCGGAGAGCAGGCGAATGGTTGCGCGCGAAGCGCTCCAATAGGGACGCGCCAGGTTGGCTGCAGCGAGCGCGATGTTGACCAACGCCAGGAGCAAAAATCCCCAAAAAACGTAGCGCCAAGCGGGCGAGAGAAAAACTTGAAAGTTGGCAAAGTTAAAAATGGTGGTTGAAGACATGTTGTAGGTGGTCAACCACACAACGAGGAAGGTATTGGCGGCGATTTCGACAATGGAGCCAAAACGCGGGATGAGGTTGGCATTTTTGCGCACGGCCGGCAAGCTGCGTGGGTTCCAATCCTCCAGACGCGATCTAAATTGCACGCGTTCGAGAATGGCGAAGACCAGGGTGATAGCGGCGGCGGCCACGAAGGCGCTGAACCACAATGTGCTCCAGATAGAGCCTAGCGTCTCGAGAACATTGGCGTGCGCGGCGCGGTAGCCGGAATTGAAAACCATCAGGATGATCCAAACAAGTACGGCAGGCACCAGGTAGCAAGCCAAAACGATTTTTAAGACCAGGCGGTAGATGGGAAAAAGAACTGGCCCGATAAGCTGTTCCTGAGGCAAATAGCGATTCGCGACGAAAACGGGGCGACCGCGCTTCTTCAGGAGATCGGAGAGTTCGGCTTCATTCAAGCCGCGGCCGAGCGTGGATTCTTTTTCTTCGATCTCCGAGCGAATGTCTTCGGATAGCTCGGCGATGATGTCTTGTTTCTGAGCTTTGGGCAGCCAGAATTTAACGGCTTGTAAGTAGCGTTCGAGAAGATCCATTAGTCTGCTCCTTTAAAACTTCGCGTAAAGATGCGTCGATACTTTGCCATTCGGCAAGCAACTGCTTCAGAACTTGCTTGCCGTTTGGCGAGAGGCGATAGAAACGTTTGTTGCGCTTTTCTTCTTCGCGCCATTCGCTGGAGAGCAGGCCTTGGGCTTCCAGTCGGCGGAGCAGGGGGTAAAGAGTGCCTTCGTCGATGGCCATGCCGTGTTCGGCAAGGATTTTGCGCAAGGTGTAGCCATATTGTTCAGAGCGAAGGGCAGTGAGCACGGCAAGAACGAGGCAGCCGCGACGAAGTTCGAGGCGAAGATTTTCGAAGGATTCTGAGGTCATGATGTATGGTCCACTGTGTTGAACATAGTATGTGACATATAGTGTGTGATACACAGTATAGTTGTCAAGTGTTTTTTTTGGGGGTTGATGAAAAAAAGAAAGCGCGCCCGCCTGCCTGCGGCAGGCAGGCCTGTCCATGGCAGGCAGGCTTCGGAAGGAGGCCGTTACAGCGGCAAATTTACAGCGGCGAATTACAACGGCTAATCGGAGGCGGGGGAGATGGAAGGGACTCGCAGGGACGCGGGGCGGTCGAGATTGAGGACACCGGAAACGAAGTGGCTGATGGTGCCGCCGAGATGTCCCCAGAGGCGTTGCTTGAGGGTGGAGTAATCCTGCGTGCCGCAGAAAAGGTCGCTGACCAATTGGCGGAAAACGGCGTTGCGCTGGAGGAACTGCACCATGCGGGTGGTGGCGGAACAGCCCAGAAACGAGCCGCGATAGAAACGGCGCACGATGCGCGAAGCGAGTTCCAGTTCACTGGAGAAAGCGGCTTTGACCCAGGCAGGATATTTTTCCGGGCAACCTTGCGCGAGGGAACGGCCGAGAAGCTGTCCAGAGCGCATGGCGTAAAAAAGACCTTCGCCGGTGAGCGGATCAACCCAGGCGGCGGCGTCTCCTACCAAGGCCCAATTTTTGCCGATTACGCCACGATGGGAAAGAGTGCGCTCCTGAGGCGAAGGGAGCACGTGGCTATAGAATTTTGCGGAGGCGGTGGAAATTTTCTGCGTATCGACGAAGGCGTGCAAATTCGTGCGGAGTTCAGAGCTGGTATGGGCGGTCATACTGCCGCAGATGCCGACGGAGAGATGATCGTTGCGCGGAAAAGACCAGATGTAGCCTTCGAAATCGCGCAAAAATTTAATGGTGATGAAGTCGGCGGTTTGGGGAACGAAATAGCCCTGGGTCATTTCCAGCTCGTCAGGCTGGAGGGGGCGGGTTTCCGGGAGAAGCTGGTTTTTTGCGCCACCGGCGAGGACCAGGAAGTCCGCGGTATGCCACTGGCCATCGATGCAGTAGCGTGGTTTGTCGGAGGAAGTGTCGACATTAAGGACGCGAGAGCGATGAACGATGCAGCCGGCTTCAGCGGCGCGATCCAGTAGAAAGCCATTCAAAACGGTGCGTGAGTAGATGACGATGGGATGCTGGAGATCGAGCTGAACGTTTTGATCTTCGCTGTTGATCAAATTTACGGAGTGAATGAGTTTTTTGGGACGGGAATTCTCGAGCAGGAAAGGGAAGCATTGCACGGCTTTGTGAGTGAGGCCGCCGCCGCAGGGTTTTTCCCACGCGAGGTGCTGCTCGAAAATGTGGACGGTATTGCCGGCGCGAGCGAGTTGTTCGCCGCACATAGCACCGGAAGGACCGCCGCCGACGATTGCAATTTCTGCCATGGGCAATCTCAATGTAGAACGAGTTCCATCTCCCGGCGCGGGATACAGAGAAATGGCAGAAGCGTGCTGGGGCCCAGACTTTATGGGCAAAGTATACGCCAAGAACGCCAGCAAAAAGCAGTGGGAAGTATAGCATCGAAGCAGAAGAGTGGGGGCGAGCAGAGCGAAAATCCGGGGAGCGGAGGCGCGTGTTAAACTGGAATGAGTGGAGAAAATGTGGCGTCGAGAATTTTGACGGTGGAGGAAGCGGTAGCGCGGTTCGGTCCGGAGAAGCGGGTTGGGCAGCGCGTGGTTTTTACAAATGGATGTTTTGATTTACTGCATCCGGGACATATACGGAGTTTGGAGGAAGCGCGAGCGCTTGGAGATGTGTTGATTGTGGGATTGAATTCGGATTCGAGCGTTCGTGAATTGAAGGGAATAGGGCGGCCGGTAATTCCTGAAAACGAGAGGGCGGAGATTTTAACGGCGCTGGAGTGCGTGGACGCGGTAGTGATTTTTGCCGAGCCGACGCCACGTGAAACGATTGCGCGGCTGCTGCCGGACGTACTGGTGAAGGGCGGCGATTGGGGCGGCGACGAAATTGTGGGGCGGGAAGAAGTGGAATCCGCTGGGGGACGCGTGGTTCGTATTCCGGTGGTAAGCGGTTATTCGACGACGGAAATTTTGAGAAAGATTCGAGAAGGCGCACCCGGGGACGGCGCGAAATCCTGAATTCATAGAAGATGATTCTACCCGCGGTTCGCGAACGATTAGAGGCGTTGCTTAGGCACCCTTCGGTGGAGGGCGCGTTGGCGGCCTTGCGTTCGGGCGGCGCAGCTGTGTCGTTTTCAGGATTAAACGATGTGGCCAAGGCGCTGATCGCTGCGTATTTGACGCATGAACTGCGCAGGCCGGCGTTTTTTGTGACGGAAACAAACCGCAGAGCGGAATCGCTGGCGGAAACGGTACGATTTTTCCTAAACATTTTTCCCGGAGTGACCGGCGGAACGGCGGTGCTGCCGGCGTTCGATACGCTTCCGTGGCAAGCGCAGAGTCCGCACCCGGATATTTTGGAGCGGCGAGCGGCGACGCTTTTCCGGCTGGCGAACGGCGAAGTGTCTTTGGTGATTGCGCCGGTGGCGGCTGCGTATTGGCGGTACCAGGATCCCTACAATTATCTTTCGCTGGCACGAACACTGGCGAAGGACACGGAAATTCCTCACGACGAATTAATACAACATTTGGCAAGCGTGGGTTACGCGCGCACGGAAATGGTGGAACTGCCGGGGCAGTTCGCGGTGCGAGGCGGGATTTTGGATGTGTTCTCGCCGGAATCGTTGCGGCCGGTACGGATTGAATTGTTGGGCGACACCGTGGAATCCATACGGGAATTTGATCCGCGAACGCAGCGATCGATTTCGCCGGTGGGAAAGACGGTGTTGCTGCCGCTGACGGAGTGGCCAGCATTGGCGATGGGCAGCGAAGCGGCTTATGAGGCGGCGTCGGCAGGATTTGTGTTTGGCGCAAATTGCGAAGCGGGGCAGAGTTCGCTTTTTGAGCTGGCGGAAAGTTCGCTAAAGCCGATTGTTTTTCTGGATGAGCCGCAGAGTTTACGCGACGAAGTGGAAAAACTGCGGGCGGCGGCGACGGAAAATTATGAGCGTCATGGCCAGGCGAATTCGCGGACGCCGGAGGAATATTTCTGGATTGAGGAAGAGTTCAAGCGGGCGCTGGAAAAAACTTCGGTGATCGAGATTGAGCAACTGGGATTGGGCGCAACCGCTGGGGAGCGCTTCGAAATTATTTCGCGACCGTGCCCGCGATTTCACGGCGATGTGGCAGCGTGCATGGCTGAAGTGAAGACGCAATTAGCAGCGGGCGGGACAGTTTTTTTGACGGCTGGGAACGTTGGAGAGCTGGAACGGCTGGCAGATATCTGCCGGGAATACGAAGCGCCGTACGTGCTGGGGGAATCGGAAGAAGCGGCTGCGGGATTTACGGCGGAAGCGGCTTGGGAGTCGGCGGCATTGCTTTTGATTCGCGCGCCATTTGCGGAAGGTGTGAGCTTCCCGGAAGTGAAGCTGACGCTATTTGGGAACGCAGATCTGTTTGATGTGAGGCCGGCGGTGGAGCGGCCCAGCCGGAAAATCCGGACGTCTGGATTTTTTAGCGATTTCGCGGAGCTGAAGGCGGGCGACTACATCGTGCACGTGGATCACGGGATTGGGCAGTTCGAAGGGCTGCGACTGATTGAATCCGATGGGCGGCGCGGCGAGTTCATGCTGCTGCGGTACGCGGATGATGCGCGTTTGTATGTGCCGCTCGAGCGTATGGACCTGGTGCAGAGTTATCGCGTGGTGGAAGGTTCGGAGCCCTCACTGGACAAGTTGGGCGGAACGGGATGGACCGCGCGGAAGACGCGGGTACGCAAATCGCTGGAGGATATGGCGGACCAGTTGTTGACGCTGTATGCGGAACGAAAAACGGCGGAAGGATTTGCGTTTTCGGCGGATGGAAATTGGCAACGGGAATTCGAGGATGCGTTTCCGTTTGAAGAAACTCCTGACCAGAAGACGGCAATCGCGGACATCAAGCGCGATATGGAGCGGCCTACTCCCATGGATCGGCTGCTTTGCGGGGATGTGGGATACGGGAAGACGGAAGTGGCGATGCGCGCGGCGTTCAAGGCGATTGTTGATGGGAAACAGGTAGCGGTGCTGGCGCCGACGACGGTGCTGGCGTTCCAACATTTCGAAACGTTTAAGCACCGGTTTGCGGCGTTTCCCACGCGGATAGAAATGATGAGCCGTTTTCGTAACGCGGCGGAGCAGAAGGAGACGCTGGCGGGACTCGAAGCCGGGAAAGTAGACATTGTTATTGGAACGCACCGGTTGCTATCGAAGGACATCAAGTTTCAGGATTTGGGTTTGCTGGTGGTGGATGAGGAGCAGCGGTTTGGCGTGGCGCACAAAGAGCGATTAAAGGCGATGCGCAAGAACCTGGATGCGCTGGCGCTTTCGGCGACACCGATTCCGCGGACGCTGCATATGTCGTTAGTGGGTTTGCGGGATATGTCGGTGATTGAGACGCCGCCGCGGGACCGGCTGGCGATTCAGACGGTGGTTGGGCCGTTCAACGAGGAGATGGTGCGGCGGGCGGTGGAAACGGAGTTGGCGCGGGATGGGCAGGTGTACATCATTCATAACCGCGTGGAGTCGATCTATTCGTTGGCGTCGCTGGTGAGCAAATTGGTGCCGCAGTCGAAAGTGGTGGTGGGCCACGGACAACTGGGAGAAAAAGAGCTGGAAACAGTGATGCTGAAATTTATTCGCGAAGAAGCGAATGTGCTGGTGGCGACGACGATTGTCGAGAACGGGTTGGATATACCGCGAGCGAATACGATCATTATTAATCGGGCGGACCGGCTAGGACTGTCGGAGCTGTATCAATTGCGGGGGCGGGTGGGTCGTTCTTCGCAGCGGGCGTATGCGTATTTGCTGGTGCCGCCACAGGGGACTCTATCGGATATTGCGCGAAAGCGGCTTTCAGCAATGAAAGAGTTTAGCGAGCTGGGGGCAGGATTCAGGATTGCGGCGCTGGACCTGGAACTGCGCGGCGCGGGAAACATGCTGGGACGGCAACAGCACGGGCACATCGAGTCGATTGGATTTGATATGTATGTGCAGATGCTGGAACGAGCGGTGGCGAAGCTGAAGGGGGAGGAAGGCGCGACGGAATTGCGGACGACGCTGAGCCTGGGACTGGATGTGCGCATTCCGGAGGATTACATCCCGAGCGAAAATTTGCGATTGCGGACATACAAGAGAATTTCAACGATTGCGACCGAAGAAGAACGCCAGGATGTGCGGAAGGAATTGGCGGACAGGTTCGGACCGCCGCCGGCGGTGCTGGATAACCTTCTGGAGTATTCGGTACTCAAATCCATGTGCGAGAGATTACGGATTTCGGCGGTGGATCGCCATGGGAATAAAGTGGCGGTACGATTTCACGCAGAGACGTCGCTGGACCCGGCGTTACTGGTCAAGGTGGTACGATCAAACAAAGGGATTAAGTTGGACCCAAGCGGAGTGCTGTGGATGGAGTTAACGCGCGGCGTTCCGGTGGTTGGAGCACTGAAAAACGTATTGCTCGGGCTTCAGGGGCAGGTCTAGACTGAAGAGACAACCGATGATGCCGGTAAATTTTGCGCAGGGCTGTCGCGCTGCTTCTGTACGGAACGAAAGACCGGGTCGTAAAAGGGAATTCGAAACACATTATCTGGGGGAATGAATCGACATGAAGGAATCTATGGAATTTATTCGATATTTGGCGTTGGCAGGCATGTGTTTGGCGGGACTACCGGCAATAGCGCAAGAAAAGCCTGTTCCGCAAGAGCAACCCAAAATGGAAAAGCCGCAGATGGCGCCGGAGGCGGAAGCAGAAAAAGGACCGGACAAGAGCAAGACTGCGGACAAGGACAAAGTAAAAGCTGCCGCCGTCAAACCTAGAGTGGCATCGTCCGAGGGCAAGGTAGTGGAAGAAATTATTGCTCGCGTAAACAATGAAATCATTACGCGGTCCGAACTGGACAAGGGGCGGAAGGCTGCGGAGGAAGAGGCCACGCAGGAGTGCAACGGGCGATGCACGCCGGAACAATTACAGGTAGTGATTGAGGACCGGAAGAAAAATGCGCTGAGAGATTTGATCGACCAATCGCTGCTGGTGCAGCGCGGCAAGGATATGGGCATCAGCGTGGAATCCGACGTCGTAAAAAAGCTTGATGCCATTCGTATACAGAACAAAATGGCAAGCATGGAAGAGCTGGAAAAAGCGGTCAGTTCGCAAGGAATGAACTGGGAAGATTTCAAGAGCAATATCCGGAACTCGTCTTTGACGCAGGCGGTAATCGGCCGGGAAGTTGGATCGCACCTTAGTGTTGGGCACGAGGAAGTGGCAAAGTACTATGACGAGCACAAAAGTGAATTCCTGCGCCCGGAGCAGGTAGCGTTGCGAGCGATTGAAGTGGTTACTCAGGGTAAAAAAGAAGACGAAATACCCGCGCTGAAAAAGAAGGCGGAGACGGCGCTGAAGCGAGTCCAGGATGGAGAAGATTTTGGGGAGATTGCTAAGCGTTTCTCAGATGGGAGCACGGCAAAGCAGGGCGGTTACCTTGGGACCTACAAGCGGGGCGAACTGGCCAAGGAATTGGAAAACAAAGTCTTCGCGATGAAGAAGAACGAGCTAACGGAGATCATGGATACCAAGCAGGGCTTCCTGATCATGCAGGTGCTGGAACACTATGACGAGGGTGAACAGCCGCTTGCGAAAGTGGAAACAGAAATCATGGACAGGCTTTACGGACAGCGCATGGAGCCTGCTTACCGCGAATATTTGAAGACGCTGCGAGAGCAGAGCTATGTGGTGATAAAACCCGGCTACCAGGACATTGCTGGCGGCGGGAATTCCGAGATTCAGGAAGTGAGCGCGACGCCGGAAGTAACGAAGGACAGGAAGCCGCGCAAGAAGTACATTCTCTTCGGTAAAAAGAGTTGAGCGTAAGCATGAGAACGATTTACGTAAAGGATTTGACCAGCGAACAGAGCATCACCGCTTTTTTCCTGGTGCATGAAAAGGAGATTCGCAACACCGCGGCGGGAAAGGCTTATTTGCGAATGGAATTGGGGGACCGCAGCGGCACCATCGAAGCGCGCATGTGGGATCAGTTCGAAGTGCTGGCGAAGGATGTTTCGCGGGACGATTTCATCAAGGTGCAAGGGCGCATTGAAATTTACCGTAACAGGCCGCAGTTGGCGCTGCAACAATTCCGGGTGGCGAAACTGGAAGAGATTGAGTTGGCGGATTTCCTGGCGCATACCCCTTACGATATTGAAGTTCTGTACCGGCAACTTTTGGAATTCGCGGGAGGGATGCAAAACCCTTGGCTGAAAACATTGGTGGCGCAGATCATCACCGACCCGAAGATAGCGCCGCGATTCAAGCGCGCGCCGGCGGCGAAAACGATGCACCACGCGTACATTGGGGGATTGCTCGAACACGTGGTGGGATTGTGCGGGCTGGCGAAACTGGCGGCGAAGCATTATCCGGAGTTGAATGAAGATTTGCTGATGACCGTGGCGATGCTACACGACGTCGGAAAACTGGACGAACTTTGCTACGAGCGCGCGGTTAATTATACGACCGAAGGACAACTGCTGGGGCATATCGTTATGGAAGTCGAGACGATTGGCCGGGTGATGGACGGCATCGAAGGCTTTCCTGGGGAGTTGAAGACGGTGGTTAAGCACCTGTTGATCAGCCACCATGGGCAATATGAATTCGGTTCGCCGAAGTTGCCTATGATTCGCGAAGCGATGGTGTTTCATTACCTGGACGATATGGATTCAAAGATGGCCGCGGTGCGAGCGGCGCTTGCCAGTCCCGTGGCTGACGAGGAATGGTCCGCCTATAGCGCGGCGCTGGGGCGTAAATTCCTCAGGCTCGACGAATTCCTCGCTCCCAAGAAACAGTAAGCTTGGAGGTCGATCTTGTGCTACGCCACCCACTTCATGGTCAGTTTCTTGCGTTTCTTCGCGCAGTCTAGAAGATAAAGATCAATCAATTTCTGGTAAGGAAGTCTCGTCTCTTCCGCCAACCCCTTGAAATAGTCCACAACCTCGGGACTCAAATTGATCCCTACGGCCTTCTTCTTGCCTGGGTACGGGTTCTTTAACTCCTTCAACTTGGAGAAATCATATTCCTTCTTCATAAAACTTAATCTCCTCCTTGGTTGCCTTCCGTGCGGAAATATCCGAACCGACGATTCGGACTCCCTGTAACAGTGGACGACGACCAATGTTGTACTCGCTGCGCTCAATCCGAGCAGAGTGAATCGATCCTCCCCCTCGGAGTGTTCTTCATCATAGAAAAGGCGTGCATGCGGATCGCTGAAAACGCTCTGAGCCTCCTCAAACCAAACTCCATGCTTGGTCCGATTGCGCTTGTTTTTTCCCTCGTCCCAATCGAACCGCAGCGTATCTAGATAATATCTAGATAGAACGAATCCGGCAAGGGGGTCACCTGCAAAGGACGATCGGCCGGCGTACTCTGAACGAGTTCTTCGCTTGCCCCACCTAAAATACCAGCCTAAACTGAACTAGATGATTCCTGCTTCCTACAGCGTGCGCGACTTGACGATCCGACCGGCGACGATTCTCGCGCCGATGGCCGGTGTGACGGACACGCTTTTTCGGCGGGTGATCCGCGGGTTGGGCGGATGCGGACTGTTGATGACGGAGTTCACCAGTTCGGAAGGAATTACACGAAGCGCGAAGAAAACACTGCGGTACTTGTATTTTCAGGAAGACGAGCATCCGATCACGGCACAACTTTTTGGCGCAAACCCGGAGGTAATGGCGGAGGCCGCGCGGATGGTCGAGGATTTGGGCTACGACGCGGTGGACATAAATCTGGGATGCCCGGCGAAGAAAGTAGTGAAGTGCGGCGGTTCGGGATTGCTGCGGGAGCTCTCGCTGCTTGAGCAGATTTTCCGGTCGGTGCGCGCGGCGGTGAAGATTCCGCTGACCATTAAATTACGAGCTGGCTGGGATGAGAATTCCATCGTGGCCGTCGACGTGGCGAAAATGGCAGAAAACTTGGGGGTCGAGGCGGTTGCAGTGCATCCGCGAACACGGGCGCAGGGATACACGGGAAAAGCGGACTGGGAAATTATCAAGGCGGTGAAACAAGCGGTGAAGATTCCGGTGATCGGCAACGGTGACATTCAAAAACCGGAAGATGCCGCGCGCATGGTGCGCGAAACTGGTTGTGACGCGGTGATGATTGGCCGGGCCGCGGCGACGAACCCATGGATTTTTTTGCAGATGGAGCAGTACCGGGAAACCGGGCGATATGATTGCCCCAGCGAGAGGGAGCGGTACCAGTTACTTTCTGGCTACTACCAACAGATTTACGCCGCGGATTTACCCGATGCTGTGGGAAAAATGAAGCAGTTCGCATGCTGGTTCACACATGGCGTGGGGAACGGCAGCGAGTTAAGAAAAATAGTACACGCGGCGAGAACGCCCAGCGAAGTTCTGGAAAGAGTGGAAACATTTTTCCAGGGCCGGGCAGCCGCTACGGAGAGCCTAGCCCATGGTTCCGCTGAGTCACGCGATCTCCAAGCAGAGGTCGGAACGTAGGATAGCAGTGCGATTACCGTTGCGAGTAAAAGGACGGGACGCGCGGGGTTTGGCGTTTGAAGAAGAGACAGCCAGCGAGAATCTCTGCCGGAACGGCGCCGCTTTCCGTACGCGGTTGGACGTAGCGGTCGGCATGGATCTGGAGATACGGATTCCACTTTCGCGATATAGTTCGCGGCGCAATGAAAATGATTTTGCGACTTATGGGCGAGTGGTGCACGTTGGAGCAGGACAGAACGAAGGCGAGAAGATGATTGGCGTGCAGTTTATTGGGCCGCGATTCCAGCGCGTGTTCCGGTCTGAATCCGCGGCTTAGGTGAGATCGTCAGCGCCGCCAGAGCTTCTCTCTTAGATAATTCCGAATTCACATCCGAAACAGCGTTGCCAAAAAAGACTCGTAGCTGAAGGCATGGATTCACTCATCGCCGGGATCGGAGAGTTTTGTCTCGATGAGCTGATCGTAGGCGGCGCGACGTGTGATGCCGCGTTCTTTTGCTGCAAGCTTGAGAGCGTCCTTGCGATCGAGTTTGGCCTGCTGCATTAACTCCTCAACGCGCTCAACAAGCGTCGTGGAGGACACGCCGGAGGTGCGGGGAATTCGAGCCGGGCCGGCGCCGATCACCAGGGTGATTTCACCGCGCGCGGGGCGTTCCTGAAGTGAAGCGGAAATTTCAGACAATGTGCCGCGACGAAATTCTTCATGCAACTTGGTAACTTCGCGCGCGAGGCAGGCGGGGCGGTCGCCAAGGATTTCGAGCGTTTCCGCGACGGTTTCCTCGATGCGGTGAGGCGATTCATAAATGATAATGGTGCGGTCTTCGATGCGCAGGCGTTCAATAGCGCGCTTTCGTTCGCCGCTGCGCGCGGGCAAAAAGCCGACGAATAAAAATTCTTCGTTAGGCAAGCCCGAAGCGGAAAGCGCGGCGAGCAAGGCGCTGGGGCCTGGGACAGGGATGACGGGAATTTTGTGACGAAGGCACAGCGCCACCAGGCGATGGCCGGGGTCTGAAACCAGCGGCGTGCCGGCGTCGCTAATGAGCGCGACCTTGGCGCCCTGTTCCATGGCAAAAACAAGCTCAGGGGCGCGAGTAAGTTCATTGTGCTCGTGGTAGCTGATCAGTGGCTTTTGGATATCGTAATGATTGAGAAGTTTCAGCGAATGGCGAGTGTCTTCGCAGGCGACCTGGTCGGCTTCCTTGAGGATGCGGATAGCGCGAAAGGTTATGTCTTCGAGATTGCCGATCGGAGTACCGACGAGATAAAGGCAGCCGCCGAGCGGAGCGGAAGGGTCCTCGAGAAAGGGCTCGGCATGCATGAGCAAGAGTCTAGCACGCGGAGACAAAGTCGGAGGACGGGGGCGTGGTATCATGGGCTGTTCAGAGAATAATTAGAAAAATTGAGGTTTTTCGGTGCCACTGTACGAATACAAATGCCTGAAGTGCGGACAAAATACAGAAAAAATTGAGCCAGTTTCCGGTCCACATTTGAAAAAATGCCCGCACTGCGGCGGGAACGTGGAGTCGGTGATTACGGCACCATCGATTCAGTTCAAAGGCACGGGCTGGTATGTGACGGATTACGCGGGAAAATCCTCGGCGAAGACCGCGGCGGCAACAGACGGATCTGCCGGGGATAATAAGGACTCGGGCGGGAAAGATTCCGCGGGAAAGGATTCGTTGACGAAGGAATCGGCAGGGAAAGATTCGAAGGGGACGGAAACCAAAGAAGCGCCCGCGAAAGAGAAGAAGGCTGAAAAAAAGAAGTGATGCGGTCGCGTTTATATAATTAAAGCTTTAGGGATTTTAAATAGCTCAGAAACGGGCCACCAAGCTCCTCGTTTTGTAAGGCGAGTTCCACGGTAGCTTTGAGAAATCCCAACTTATCTCCGGCGTCGTAAGAAATTCCTTCGTAAATATATGCCCACAGGCCTTGTTCCTTGGCGAGAATGCGCAAAGCATCGGTCAGCTGGATTTCGTCGCCTGCGCCGGGTTTGGTGCGGTCCAGGCAATCAAAAATCGCTGGCGGCAAAACGTAGCGTCCAGTGATGGCCAGGTTTGAAGGGGCATTTTCCGGTTTCGGCTTTTCCACGAGATCACGGATGCGGAGAAGGCGTTCGCCGAATGGCGCCTGGGGAGCGGGTTCGCCCGCGACGATGCCGTACCGATTCGTTTTATCGCGTGGCACTTCTTCGACCGCAATCGCGCCGACGCCGGTGGCGGCGTAGACATCTATAAGCTGTTTGGTGGCGGGATTTTCGCCGGGGATCAGAACGTCGCCGAGAAGGACGGCGAAGGGTTCATCGCCAACGAGATCGCGGGCGACGAGCACGGCGTGTCCGAGGCCGAGGGGCTCCTTCTGACGCGTGTAACTTACCTGGACCATGTCGCTAATGCGGCGGATCATATCGGCTTGATCTTTTCTGCCGCGTTCCTCGAGGTATTTCTCCAAAAGAGGCGCGTTATCGAAATGGTCCTCAATGGAATTCTTGCCTTTTCCGGTGACGATGATGATGTGTTCTATGCCGGAGGCGACGCATTCTTCGGCGACATATTGGATTTGCGGCTTATCTACGACGGCGAGCATTTCCTTGGGCTGAGCTTTGGTGGCAGGGAGAAACCGCGTGCCCAGACCGGCGGCGGGTAGAACCGCTTTACGAACTTTGCGTAGAGGAGAAGATTTCAGGGGATCAGTAGGCATGGGTCAGCGGTCACTCGCGGAAAGAGATTTAAAAAAGGCATTTCTGGACAGTAGCCGTCATGGCGGCGGTTTGTCAATTAAGGTAGATACCGTAGTCCGTCAGAAAGCATTCCCTTACGGGAAACGATCGTTAGCTGGGAGTGAGCGGAGCGCGGAGGACAGCGTGATAGCATCGAGGAGATGGGTGAAAGTTCGCGAGACAGGAATATGGGCGTGAGAATACTAGGGATCGAATCGTCCTGCGATGAGACTGCAGCCGCAGTTGTCGAGGATGGGCGAATCATTTTGTCGAATGTGGTGGCGTCGCAGATCGAAGTTCACCGGAGATACGGTGGAGTGGTGCCGGAACTGGCATCGCGGGAGCATTTGAGGCAGATTGTCCCGGTGGTGCGAGAAGCGATGGCGTTGGCCGGGTTGCAGTGGAAGGATTTGGACGCCATTGCGGTGACGGCGGGGCCCGGATTAGTTGGCGCGCTGTTAGTGGGCATAACTTATGGCAAGACAATGGCGCAGGCGCTGGGGAAACCACTTATTGCAGTGAATCACTTGGACGGGCATGTGCACGCGGTATTTTTAGAGGCGCATGCCGCGGGGCGTATAGCCAAGTTGCCAGCAATTTGTTTGATCGTTTCGGGTGGGCATACCGTTTTGTATGAGGTGAAGGCGGGAGAGAGTGAGTTGTTGGAATATCGTGCGATTGGGCGAACGCGCGATGATGCGGCGGGCGAAGCGTACGACAAAGTTGCGAAGCTTTTGGGGCTTGGGTACCCGGGGGGACCGATTTTAGACAAGTTGGCGGGGGCCGCGGGAAAGGTGGCAGCGCCGATAAAGTTTGGACCAACGAAAACGAGGGGCAACCCCCTGGACTTCAGCTTCAGCGGGATTAAGACGGCGGTGTTGTACCACTTGAGGGAGCACCCGGAATACACCGAGGAGATTGCAGCGCGGCGAGTTGCTTTGGAGCAGGGAGAGAGAACCTTTGAACAACTGCTACCACGTTGCGGACAGCAAACCTTAGGGTTGGTAAGGGAATTTCAGAATGCTGTGGTGCGGGACTTGGTGGAGCGCACTATGGCTGCGGCTGAAGAATTATCCGTGGAAAGCATTTTCGTGTCCGGCGGCGTGGCGGCGAACAGTCAACTGCGGTCAACGTTTCTGACCCGAGCGGGAGAGAGGGGCATGGACGTGTTCTTCCCGAGCCGGGCGCTCTCGACGGATAATGCGGCGATGATTGCCGCAGCGGCGTATCCAAGATTGCGTTCAGCTTTGGTAGCGGATTTGAGGTTGGACGCGGAGCCTGGGTTGCGGCTTTGCTAGGGGTGGAAGAGATCCTGCGAGGAAGTCTGGGGCACCACAAAGCCTGCAAAAATAAAAATAGCGGGCAACTGGAAAGCTGCCCGCCCAAGGAGAGAGGTTATTCGAATTTTTCTTGAAGAATGGGGAACTGCAGTTTGGCTTTGGCGAGAGATTTGACGACGACAGCCTCCGCGCTTTCGGCAGTGGTGTTACGGGCTGTAGCCATCTCGCTAACCAAGAGGTACTTGGCTCGTTCGAGCATCTTCTTTTCCCGGAAGGAAAGGGGTTTGTTGCAGCTTAGAGAGACCAGACTTTTGAGGACGACGGCCACCTCGAGGAGGGAGCCGGTGCGCATACGCTCGGAATTTTCCTTGAAGCGATGTTTCCAGTCATGATGAGAATTGAGTTTGCCTTTTTCGAGAAAGCCGAGAACTTTGCCGGCATCGTTGGTTTTAATGACGCACCGAAGTCCAACGCTTTCCGAATTGGATTGAGGAACCATGACACGCAAACCGCTGGAAAGAATGCGAATCATAAAGTACCGTTCTGTTCTTCCGTTTAGTACTCCGTAGTTAATTTGTTCTACAACACCAACACCGTGGTTCGGGTAAACAACTTTGTCGCCAATCTTGTAGTCCATAGATTCCATAGCCCCCCTAGGAATTACTTAAGAAGTTTACATCCGGTAAACCCTGTAGTCAAGCTATATCCTGTGGAATGAGGGAGTTACAAAAAAGAAGTGCCAATTTGGCACTCGGATTGCTCACTTTTGCACAGTTTTGGGGCGAAAGTGCGCAGATAAGTTCCCGTGGAGCAAGGGACGCCTACAAGGAACCGGGGTACGGCCCCAAGACGTTAAATCCCTTTGATTCAATAGAAAAACAAATCTGTACGAATCCTGGGCTACAATTCCGGTGTGATCATCCTGAGTATTGATACCGGCGACCCGCACGGGAGCGTTGCCGTTGCGGTGGACAACCGACCAGTGCAAATGATGGTGCACGATACCCAAGAAGAGTACTCCGCGTGGCTGCTGCCTACGGTAAACCATGCACTTCGGTTACACGGGATAGATATGAGCGACGTGGATTTGTACGCCGTGGCGGTTGGGCCGGGGTCGTTCACAGGAGTTCGAGTAGGTCTGGCGACGGTGAAGGCCTGGGCGGAAGTGTACGGCAGGCCAGCCGCGGCTGTTTCGAGACTCGAAGCGGCGGCAAGCCAAAGCGCGGAGACGGCACCGTTGATTGGTGCGTTTCTGGACGCGAGTCGCGGACAAATTTTTGGGGCTTTGTATAGTGACACCGGTGGCGAACTGCAGCTTGTGGAAGAAGAGAGAGTTTCGGACCCGGAAGAGTTCTTGGAATTTGCGGATGGGGTCGCGGGCGGGCGACGCGTGCATTGGATTTCCAGCGATCCGGAGAGAATGGAAGGAAGCGAGCGTTGGCGTGCAACAAGAGAAGCGCGCGGTCCGGTCAAGAGGGTTGGAAAATACCTGGCAGAGGCGATTGGCTTGATTGGGTATAAAAAGGCCTTGAAGGGTCAGACGGTGGATGGCCTTGGATTAGATGCTAATTACGTACGGCGGCCGGACGCGGAAGTGCTTTGGAAAGGTATAGCGGCCAAAAGTTGATCGATTCACAGAGAAGACGGGAAATTTGCGTAAGGGCGATGCTGCCCGGAGATTCTGGCGGCGTTGTGGCTACTACCTGGGAATCACCGGGAGCTGCTCAGTGGACTCCAGAAATGTTTCGCAACGAAGTTTCCGGGGAACGGGCTTGGGTTGCGGAAGAGTGCGGCGAAATTGTCGGCTTCCTTGTCGCCCGGTTGCTCGGGGAGGAAGCCGAGATTCTGAACGTGGCCGTGGTTGAAAAGGCCAGGAGAACGGGCATAGCTACTAAGTTGCTGCTGCGCGCATCAGACGAAATGAGCCACGCAGGGGCTCAGAGATGTTTCCTTGAGGTGCGGGAATCGAACGCTGTAGCTAAGGCATTTTATACCAGAATGGGATTCGAGACCATCGGAACTCGTCCACGGTACTACCAGCACCCGGAAGAGGGAGCGCTGTGCATGAAAAAAAAACTAACAGACCTAAGGGACCAGGACCACGTTCCTACTTGACGAGCGCGGCGCGCGGCGTTACCTTGCGGATATGATGTAGAACCAAATCACAATTTAACCGGCCGGGAAGTTTAACCAGCCCGCAAACGCAAAGGGAGGAACGCATGGGACTCACGCAGCGGAACCCTCGGGACTTACTGCTGGATACGGATGGCGAGTATCAGCGTTTGGCTCAGCAGCACCAGCAATACGAAATTGAACTTCGCAAGCTCACCTCGTCGACATTCCTCAACTCGGAAGACCTCATCGAAGAAATCAAGCTGAAAAAGTTGAAGTTGCACTGCAAGGATGAGATGGAACGAATCGCGGCACAGCTTCATCGAGCGCAGTCGCATTCCCAGTAAGATTGCTCAGGGCAAGAAGAACAGCTTCCAAAACAGAATCTGTCGTAAAATGACCGTGCTTGGGACGGCGCGAGAGCAGCGGGAGAGTTTTGCACGGTGATGGTCAAAGAAGGGTATTACTTCGGGTTACCACTGCTTATTCTGGGGGTGCTCGGGGCATTTTGGCGCGGGTGGGGCCTGGTTGGACCGATAGCCGGTGTGATCCTGGTTTGCCTCGCAGCGTTTACATTTTATTTTTTCCGGAATCCAGAGCGAATTATTCCGCAGGAACCAGGATTGGTGGTGTCGCCGGCGGACGGCCGTGTAGTGGTGGTGAAGGATGAAGAAAACGCGGGGCGGCCCGGGAAGCGCATCAGCATTTTCCTAGCGGTCTGGAACGTACACGTCAACAGATCTCCGGCGGAGGGAAGAATCGCGCGACTGGAATACCGGCCTGGAAAATTTCTTGCAGCGATGCGAGAACGAGCTTCGATGGATAACGAGGCGAACATATTTTGGCTGGAAACTCCCGAGGGCCAGATGGTTTTCAAGCAAATTGCGGGTTTAATTGCGCGCCGGGTGGTTTCATGGAAAAAACGGGGAGATATCGTGGAACGGGGCGAGCGGATTGGCTTAGTGCGATTTGGCTCGCGCATGGATCTTTGGCTGCCAAGCGGAGCGCACATATTAGTGAAGGTAGGTGATCACGTCAAAGGTGGATCGAGTGTGGTGGCGCGGTGGGTGGGAACGCAAAAGATAGCCTACGCCGCGGAAGAAGAGTTGGTACCCGCGGAGATCGCAGCTTATGAGGTCTGAAATCGAACAGCACGAAATTCCTTTTGCGGAGAAGCGTTTTCGCGGGCAGAAGTTCCGTCGAGGCGTTTATCTGCTGCCAAGTCTATTCACGGCGGCGAATTTATTGTGCGGATATTACGCGGTAGTGGCTTCGCTGGTGGGAGGTGCGACGCAATTCGATCACGCGGCAAGGGCCATAGGATTCGCGATACTTTTTGATTCGATGGACGGCCGTATTGCGCGAATGACCGGAACGGGGACGGAATTCGGCGTGCAATTTGATTCGCTGGCCGACGTGGTCAGCTTTGGCGTAGCTCCCGCGGTAATGGCTTATGCGTGGGGGGTGAGAAGCCTGCCGGGCATGGAAGAAATGGGTCGACATCCGCGCCTGGTACAACTTTCGGAGTTCGGCTGGGTACTGTGTCTGATTTTTCTGATTTGTTCTGCCTGGCGACTGGCGCGTTTCAACGTGCAGGGCATGGAACCGGGAAGCTCGAAGAATTTTGTGGGAATGCCGACGCCGGCCGCTGCTGGAGTGATTGCGGCACTGGTTCACGGTTTTAAGACGCCGCTCACGAGTGTTGGGTGGTCCATCGCATGGCTGCTTTTGCCGGCGGTGCTGGGTGCGCTGATGACCAGCAAGATCCGCTACTATAGTTTCAAAGATGTGTCCTGGACGAAGAAATACCCATCCTTGGCGATTGTGCTGGCGTGTGTTTTGCTGGCGGTTGTTTGGCAAAATTCCGAGATTGCCTTGATCCTTCTCGCGTGTACCTATGCTATTGCAGGCGTAGCACTGCATGCTTTGCGTTTCCTGCGGCACCGTTCGATTGCCCGGCCGGCGTAATTGATGCCTCCTCTTGAACGGAAATCCGATCGCATCGTGATTGCCGGAGCTTCGTCGCTACTGGGAGCGGAGCTCAAATCTTTATTAGAGGAAAGCCGGTTTGCGGGCTGGGATATTCGATTCGTGGATGAAGAGCTTGCCGCGGGAACGTTGACGGAAGCGGCCGGCGAACCAGTAGTGATACAACCGGTGGAGGAAGACACCTTCCGAGGGGCGCGTTTTGCATTTTTTGCTGGTTCAGAAGAATTTGCAAAACGATGCGCGGGGCCGGCGCATAGCGCGGGCGCCACGATTATTGATTTCTCGCACATGGCGTTTTCTGATCCGGATGCCGCGCCATGGTTTCCAGCGATTGAGGTACTTACCGGCCGGCAAATTTCCAAAGATTTAAAAACTTACGCAATTTTGTCCGCGCCGGGAACGGCGATAGCGAGCATTGGGCTGGCGTTGCGAAAGCATGGGCTGAGCCGATTGGTGGCGGTAGTAAATCAATCCGTTTCCGAAGGCGGGCGCGCAGGAATCGAGGAGATGGAAGGTCAGGCTTCGCGGTTGCTCACATTTCAGAGTATTGGCCACGGAGTGTTTGGGGTGCAAACGGCGTTCAACACCGTTTCGCGTTACGGTAGTGGAAGCAAGGTGGATTTGCAGCAAGAGGGAAAACGGATTCAAAGCGAGGTAGCATCGGTTTTTGCCGAGGGCGAGGTTGTTTCTGTTCAGGCGGTGCATGTGCCAGTTTTTTATGGGTCGACATTTTCACTTTGTGCGGATTTGCAGGAAGAAACGAGTGCTGACGAGGTCATGGCGGCGTGCAGCAGTGCAGGCGTGGTGGTGGCTGTCGAGGATGCAGCGGGTCCGGGCAACGTGACCGTCGCGGGGGAGCCAAATATTTATTTTGCGAAGCCCACTGAGGATGTGGGCCGACGCGGGACGTGGTGGTTCTGGGGCGCCGCGGATAATTTGCGAATGCCGGCGGCAAGCGCGATTAAATTAGCGGAGAAATTGTCGTGAGGCTGCCACGATTTATTTTGGCGGCAGCTGCGATAGGAATACTGTTGGTTGGATTGGATGGTTGCGGCTATCACGTGGCGGGGCGTGTAAACGCGCTGCCGAAAACGATTCACACCATCGCCGTGCCGGCATTCGAAAATAAAACCACGAGCTACCGAATTGAGCAGCGGTTGACAGCAGCCACGGTGCACGAACTTTTGGCAAAGACACAGTTCCGAGTCGTTGCGGATCCGGCGAATTCGGACGCCGTGCTGCGCGGAAAAGTGTTAAGCCTGGAAGCCGTACCCATACTTTTTGATACCGACCCGGTGACGAATTCGGTGCGCGCGACGCTGCTGCTGGTGACCGTGAAGTGCGAAGTAACGCTGATGGAAACGGAATCGAAGAAAGTTCTGTTTCATACGGATAATTTTTTGTTTCGCAACGAATATCAACTATCGACAGATGTGGCCACGTTCTTCGCGGAGCAGGACCCCGCGCTCGATCGCTTGGCGCAGGAATTTGCGACGCGTTTGGTGGCGTCGATCACCGAGGCGTATTAAGGAAAGGGTTGCGCTATGGCTCGTGTCTCGCCGCGGGAATTGCTGGTGCGGATCGAAAAGGGAAAAGTGATCCCCGGAATACTGCTGCTTGGTTCGGAGCCGTATCTGCGGGATAGCTGCCGCGCGGCATTAATTGAAAGATTCGTTCCGCCAGCGTCGAGAGATTGGGCGATTTCGCGTTACTCCGCGGATGACGGAGATACACAGCGCGCGCTGGAGCAGGCGCAGACTTTGCCGATGCTTTCCCCGCAGCAGTTGGTATTTTTGGAAAATCTGGAAACTGTCGAGAAACTGGGAGAAAAAAAACGCGAGGAAACGGTTAAACAGATTGAAGCGTACTTACAGAACTCGGCGCCTTTTACCGTATTGGTGCTGGAAGCCAGTGAACTGGACCAGCGCATGAGATTGTGCAAACTGCTGATGGAGAAAACTCTAGTGGTAGAAGTTTCACTAGGAGATAAGTTGGAGGAGCGCATCCCGGCGGCGATCGCATTAGGGCATGCAATGGCGAAGGAATTGGGTGCTGAGTTTGAAAAAGGAGCGGCGGAAGATTTAGCGGAATTTGTGGCGGCGGATTTACAGCGTCTGAAGACGGAAATTGAAAAATTGTCGACTTACGTTGGAGAGAAAAAAGTGATCCGTCGGCAGGATGTAGCTGCGCTGGTAATCTCGGAAAAAACCACCACGGTCTGGGAATTGGCAAATCTGCTTGCCAGTGGAAAGCAGGCGCAAGCGCTGGAATTTCTGCACCGGCTGCTGCGCGACGGTGAAGAGCCACTGCCGATGCTGGGCGCAATCACGTGGATGTACCGCAAACTGATTGAAGCCAGCGAAATAAGAGGTGTGACGAATGGCTGGCAGGCAGCGCGCACGTTGAGCATGAATCCGGAGCGGGCGGAAATGGCGTTACAAGCGTCCAGAAAAATTCCCAGAGCAAAATTATTGGAAGGCATGCAAGCGTTGAGGTATGCGGATAGCAGGCTGAAGCACGGGAGCGAAGATGCACGAGCGGTGCTGGAATTTATGGTGACGCAGTTGACGCGGCAGGGAGCGAGTTCGGGATCAATCAATAAAAAATAGACAGCCAGGGCTGTCTATTTTCGCTATGCAATTATCGTCGGTAAAAGAACTTACTCGGCGGCTTTGGCTTTGATGCCGTTGAACGCAAGCGTAAGGCGCGATTTATAGCGGTTGGCGGTATTTTCGTGCAGCACGCCCTTGGTGATGGCCTGATCGATGGAGGACATGGTGGGCTGGAGAAGATTTCCCGCCGCGGTGGCGTCTCCGGCGGTGATGGCGGTGCGAAAACGCTTCATCATGCTGCGAACGCGCGTGCGATTGGCGCGATTTGTTTCCGCGCGTTGGATCGATTGAGCCGCACGCTTTAATACCGATTTCTTCTTCTTCTTTATTTTGGTGCCCTGCGCCATCTATTGCTCCTTTTTCGTATCATTCAAACTTCTAACGTTAAACGAGGCAGCGGGCTTTGTCAACGCGCGGGGAACTGGCCACTCTGCACGGAAATCACAACTAAGAGAAAAGTTGTGCAGTACTTTGGATTACCAGAAATGCGGCTATGAACCGTATCGATTATGATAGACCGAGCCATGCGGCCTGAAGGAGATCTAGAGATGCGAAATGGTTTGACTTTAATCGCGATTTTGGCAAGTGCATTGGTGTTTGGCGCCCCGGCGGCTTTTGCACAGCAGCAAGCCGATACGGAAAAAACGGTGGCGCGAGGTTGCGGAGACGTGGCGGCGCTGCAGGAAAAATTGAAAGAAGATGAAACAGAACTGCAGGACTGGGCTAATTTAACGCGCTACCGCGAAGCGAACACCAAGCTGGCGACGACGAGTGCTCCGGAACGACGCGTGGTTTTTATGGGCGATTCGATAACTGATATGTGGGCGGAGCCGCAGTTCGGAGGATTTTTCCCTGGCAAACCTTATGTAGATCGCGGAATCAGCGGACAAACCACGCCGCAAATGCTAATTCGGTTCCGGCCGGATGTGATTGCGCTGAGGCCGAGGGTCGTGGTGATTCTAGCAGGGACAAACGATCTGGCTGGCAACACCGGTCCAATGACATTGGAGGAAATCGAAGGAAATTTGGCGTCGATGGCGGAATTGGCGAGAAGCAACGGGATTCGCGTGGTGCTGGCCTCCGTGCTGCCGGTCAGCAATTACGGACATAACGTCGAAGGGGAGCCTTTGGACATGCGCACCAACCGGCCGCCGGAAAAAATATTGGCGTTGAATGCATGGGTCAAGAAATATGCAGCGGACAAAGGGCACGTGTACCTGGATTATTTTGCCGCGACGGTGGATGAGCACGGGTTGTTGAAAAAAGAGCTGAGCGAAGACGGGTTGCACCCTAATGCGGCCGGTTACGCGGTGATGGGACCGTTGGCGGAAAAGGCGATCGAGGCGGCATTGAAGAAAAGGGGTTGATGGTTCCCAGTCCCTTAACTTGACCGGGGCAAGCTGTTAGACTAGTGTTCGAGTTGTTCTTTCCTGAAGTTGACGGTTTTGTGGTTACCGGCTACGAGGAGGAATACCATCGGCCACCCGGTTCGAGTAGAGGGCAAACCCACCCATTGGATGCGTCGCACGATTCACATTTCCGGACAAATAGAACCTTTCTTCGGCACTTTGGACGAGAACGTTCGATTGCTTGAGGACTCTTTGCAGGTGCGCACCCACCTGAGCGACACGCGCCTGACTTTTGAGGGCGAGCAAGAAAATGTGGATCGCGCGGTGCGGATCGTTGAAGAGTATAACCATCTAACGCGACACGGACGCGCGATGTCTGGAGCGGAAGTGCGCACGTTGATGCGGGTGGCCACGGAAGAGCCGCAGGGATCGCCGCGAGGAATTTTTGAGCCGGGGCGCACGCGTTCATTCGGGAAAAAGCAGGTGACGCCGAAGAACGATAGCCAGCGGCGCTACATGGAAGAAATTGAAAAGCACGACATGATGTTTGGCATTGGGCCTGGTGGCACCGGCAAAACGTACCTAGCGGTAGCGATGGCGGTGAGCGCGCTGCTTACGAAACAGGTGAATCGCATAATTCTGGCGCGGCCCGCGGTGGAGGCTGGCGAACGACTGGGATTTTTACCGGGCACCCTACAGCAAAAAATTGATCCGTACATGCGACCACTTTACGACGCGTTGTACGACATGTTGGACGCGGACAAGCTGGAACGTTTTCTGGAAAAGGGAATCATCGAGGTTGCGCCGCTGGCGTTCATGCGCGGCCGCACGCTGAATGATTCGTTCGTGATTCTGGATGAAGCGCAAAACACGACCAGCGAACAGATGAAAATGTTTTTGACGCGGCTGGGGTTTCATTCCAAGGCGGTGATAACCGGCGACGTGACGCAGATTGATTTGCCGGTGGGCAAGAAGTCCGGATTAGTAGAAGCCATGGAAATTTGCGGAAAGATTGAAGGAATCGGGGTTTTGCAGTTCAGCGAGAAGGACGTGGTGCGGCACAACCTGGTGCAACAGATTATTCGCGCTTATGAGGATCACGACCGGGCGAATCCGCAGCGCGGCAACGGCAAATTCAGTGCGCCCGCCAAAGGAACGGAATTGCCCACCAAAACTCCGCAGGAATAATTTGGCCAGAACAAAAAAACCGGCAGCGAAGAAACGCAGTACGCGCGCGGGTGTTACGGTGACTGAGAACGGCGATGAAGTGAGCAATCGCCAGCGCGCGGTTCCGATAGCCATTGCTCCGCTACGAGAATTTTTGCAGCAAATCAAAAATGACCTCGGATTAGCCAGTTCGCAAGTTACGATTTGCCTGGTGAGCGATCGCACTATTGCGCGGATGAATAAAACTTTTCGCAAAGTGAGTGGGCCAACGGACGTGCTGTCGTTCCCAGCGGAGACAGAACGCAAACCGGTGAAATTTATCGCAGGCAAGGTGGCGGAGCGATACGAGACGGAACTCGGAGATGTGGCGATTGCGCCGGCAACGGCGCAACGGTATGCGAAAAAAGACGGCCGGCCGTTGCCAGCCGAGCTGCGTATTCTGATGCTGCACGGTATTTTGCATTTGTTAGGTTATGACCATGAGTCCGACAGCGGCGAAATGAACCGGCTGGAAAAACGGTTGCGCAAACGTTACGGGTTGCCGCAATGACATTAAGCTGGTTTTACCCTTTAGGCTTGGTGCTGCTGGCCATCGGGCTGCCCATTTTTTCCTACCTGGCGCTGATCTATCGCGAGCTTGGACGGATGACCAGCGCGAGATTCCACGAACATCTGGATATTTTCGAAAGCGAGATTGAACCGAAGCTGCACATCAACCGGCGCAGCGCTGGCCGGACATTTCGCATTCTCGGGCATTTTTTGCTGGCATTTCTAGTGCTGGAAACGACGCGCGGCGTGGTGCATTTCGCTCCCGGAACCTGGGAAGCGGGGCTGGAGTTTTTCGTTTTTTTGACACTGGAAGTTGTGATTGCGATGCATTTCATTCCGGACATGCTGTTGTATCGCACGAACGGGCGATGGCTGATTCCATTATTACCCGCGATACGGCTATCGATGTTGGTGGTCTGGCCGGTGCGTGTTTTTTTGGAAGGAGCGGAATCGCTGGCGCGAATTTCCGAACAGGAACCAGAAAAAACGGAAGAGCAGCGTACGGAAGAGGGAATTGAGGCGCTGGTGGAAGCCGCGGAAGAAGAGGGAATTATTGAGCCGGACCAGGCGGATTTGATCGAGCAGGTTGTGGAATTCAGCGACAAACGGGTACGCGAAGTGATGACGCCGAGGCCGGACATTGTAGCGGTTCAAGCCGAATCAACCCTGGAAGAAATGCACGCAAAATTTGTTGAGAAGCGTTATTCGAGGATGCCAGTTTACGACAAATCATTGGACGACATTATCGGGTTGGTTCACGCGCAAGACCTGTTGCAAGTAGCAGACCAGGATCTGCCGCAGCGCAAAGTGCGCGAACTTTTGCGGCCTATCCTGTTCATTCCGGAAACAAAGGCAGGCTCCGACCTGCTGAAGGAAATGCGCAACAAAGGCATGCCAATGGCGGTGGTAATCGACGAGCACGGCACGGTAGCGGGAGTTGCCACGGTCGAAGACCTGGTCGAAGAGATTGTCGGTGAAAGTGGATTTGACGACAAGCAGCCGGCGCCCGACGCGGTGCGCGAGCCGGATGGCGGGATGATTCTTCGCGGGAGCATGTCGATTCGCGACGTGGAGGAATTACTGGACGTAAAGTTCTACAACAAGTCTGATGACACGGTAACGACGATCGCGGGGTTGTTGACGCATTTGACGGGTAAGGTTCCCGCTCCGGGCGACAAAATCGATATACAAGGTCACCACTTCGAAGTTCTTGAGGCCAACCAGCGCAAAGTTTTGCGCGTGCGAGTCCGCAAGCAACCGGCGTCTTTTGTCGACCAGCCGTTGCGGAGGTGAACGCGAGCGCGGAGCGGTGCGATGTTGCGAACTAACGGCAAGATGAAACCGAGGATGCTCTATGGCATAATCCGATGCCAGTATGGCTGCCCACCCCAGCATTTACGCAACTAGCTGTTTCCTTAGCCATCGAAGACTGTGGTCCGCCCTCCTACTCGTGGCTCTTGGCTTGGCTCCCATGTCGGCAAAAGCTCAGGATGCCGCGCCACAATTCGACATAGCCACATCGCAGCTCATAAGAGACGGCCAGGCGGCTGTGGAGTCGAAACACTATCAAGAAGCGGAGAAGCTTTTCAAAAGTGCCAATAAAGCCACGAATTTCTCCTGCCTGCCATGCTCGTTAGGCCTTGCGGAAACGCTGGTGCACCTGGGAGATCCCAAAGCAGCGCTGGATAATGCGGAAATCGCTGTCGCACTGGCCACGAACGACCAGGAAAAAGCCACCGCACACGCACTTTGCGGATTTTTGTTTGGCGTGCAAGGAACCAACGAAAGCAATCGGGAAAAGGCGGAATCCGAATATCGCAAAGCGCTGGAATTAGATCCCAAACGCGCTGCTCCCCATCTGGGTCTCGCCGTTATTCTTTTCCGGAAATCGCAGGAAGCCGAGGGCAAGGACGAAGCCAACCGCTATCTGGAACTCGCGCCAGACGGACCATCCGCTCCCTATGCGCGCTCTTTGATTGAGAACCCGCGCCGTGCCAGCGAGACTTTTGCCCCTGATTTCAGCTTCAAGACGCTGCAGGGCAGAAGCGTTTCGCTCGCTGACTTCAAAGGCAAGTTTCTCATTTTGGATTTCTGGGCGACCTGGTGCCCGCCGTGTCGCGACTCCGTAGACGAATTAAAGGAACTGACCAAGAAATATCCCGCCGACCGGGTGGTTTTGATCAGCGTCAGCGAAGACCGGGATGAGCACGCCTGGAGCGATTTCGTTGAAAAGAAGAAAATGACCTGGCCGCAATATCTGGATCGTGACGAGCGAATCGTGGAATTGTTCCAGGTCCGCGCCTATCCGACATACCTGGTGATCGATCCCGAAGGCATGATCCGGCGTCGAATTGTTGGGCGGAATCCACAAGAAAGCGTAGTGCGCCGGCTGAAGAATACGTTGGATGGTTTGACGGCCGGGAAATCATAGAGACGAATATTCTTTTCCGCAGCGGGACAACAGCTTACTGCAACATATAGCCTCGCAACATGGGCTTTCCCATCTGAACGAGTTAACATCATTAGCGAGAGGCTACGGGTGTACCGGAGTGACCAAGAATTACAAAGCGGGATTCGTAAGCATTATTGGGCGGCCAAACGCGGGCAAATCCACGCTGCTGAATCAATTGGTGGGACAAAAAGTTGCCATTGTTACTTCGAAGCCGCAGACAACACGGAATCGCATCCAGGGAATTGTTTCGCGTCCAGAGGGGCAAATTGTTTTTATCGACACGCCGGGCGTGCACAACGCGGACTCAGCATTAGGACGACAGATGATGCAAGAAGTGGCTGCGTCGGTGGAGGGTATCGACGTTCTGCTGATGGTTATCGATGCCGCGCATATGCTGCCGTATTCCGACGAGTTGGTGCTGGAACGCGCGCGCAATTTTCGGGGGAAAACGATTCTGGCACTCAATAAGATCGATCGCGTAGCAAAGCCGGACTTGCTGCCATTGATTACCGCCAGCGCCAAAGACTTCGATTTTGCCGCGATCGTGCCGATTTCTGCGTTGAAGGGAAGCGGTGTGGACGAGCTGGTGGCGGAAATATTTAAGCTACTGCCCGAAGGAGATCCATTTTTCCCCGAGGACCAAATAACGGATCAGCCATCGCGCTTTTTGGCGGCGGAAGTAATTCGCGAGAAAGCCATCCAGCTTACTTACCACGAGGTTCCGCACGCACTGGCAGTATTTGTTGAGAAGTACGAGGAAACGCCAAAGATTCTGAAAATCCAGGTGGTGCTGCACGTGGAAAAGGATTCGCAAAAGAAAATATTAATCGGGCAAAAAGGCGCGATGCTGAAAAAGATAGGTACGGAAGCCAGGAAAGAGCTGGAAATCCTGCTGGACACAAAAATTTTCCTGAGCATGTTTGTGAAAGTTGCGTCGGGCTGGCGAGATAATCCGAGTAAAGTACGCGAGATCGATTGGCGGGCGCAATTGGAGGCGCTCAGCCAGTATCAAAGGGAACAGTAAAAGTTATAAGGCACCGGCGACGCAGACGATCAGTAGCCACTCCTGGCGCGGTCGAACCCACCAAAATACCAGCGAACGCTTACGGTCGCGTAGAGACCATAGGGCCCATTGGTGCCGAGGTCCGCGGGGCCCAGGTTGCGTTTGTACTTGCCAAGATATCTCACCTGGTGCTGAGTAACGCGAAGTTCAAAATTGTGTGGCAACTCAATCCCTGCGCCGACGGAGCGCTCAAAGGCGATAGGTTCAAATGAGGCAGTGTAACTAACTTGCGGGACATTGTTCCCGAAGGAAAATCGCGGCTCAAAAAAAAGAAACAGGTGGCGGGCGATGGTGCGATTTATCGGTTGGATTTCGACATAGCCGCTGATCAAATAGCGGGCGTAGGCAGTGCATGAAGGTGCGCTGCCGCCCGGACCTGGTTTTTGCGGAAAAGAACATCGGCCGAGGTCGGGTTCGTTGTGTGAAGGCGCCCAGCCGGCATCGACGAAACCACGAATCCAGTTGTGGGGAAAAAATGCTGGAGACGAAGGTTCGCGGTAGGAATGAGTGGAAGAGAGCGGAGTGGAAGAGGGCGTGTTGCTACTTTGGCCTTGAGATACAGGCGCGAATAGCAGAAAAAATAGCGGTAAAAATAAAACGTTAGATTTCATTGCGGTTCTCCCCGAGCCCAAAATTATTGTTACGCGGAAGGAAAAAACATATGCGCATTTCTATATCACGTTTGCGGCGCACCCGGGGAGTTTATTCCGGAGCGGCAATACCTAATGATTTCATCTTGCGGTAAAGATGGCTACGTTCCAAGCCAAGTGACGTAGCCGTCTGGGTCATATTCCAGCGATGCTCCTGCAATTTGCGCAAAATGAATTCGCGCTCGTAAGCGCTGCGAGCTTCGTGAAGGGTGGAATAGGGCTGCTGCGGGCTTTCCGCCGCGCCACGAAAGAGTTCTGGTGGAAGATGATGAGGCTCAATTCTCGCCTGCGGACAGACGATCACCAAGCGTTCCACCAGATTGCGAAGCTCGCGCACGTTTCCCGGCCACGGATACTTCGTCAAAATTTCGGTGGCGCTGTCGCTCAACTCGCGAAGTTTTTTGCCGTAGGCGATGCTGAACTCATTCAGAAAGTAGCGCGCGAGAACGGGGATATCCTGCTGACGATCGCGCAGGGGCGGCACCAGGAAAGGAATTACATTGAGGCGGTAGAAAAGATCCTGGCGAAATTGTCCGCGGGCAATTTCATGTTCCAGATGTTTGTTGGTGGCGGCGATTACGCGGACATCCACAGCGACGGTTTGGTTGGAACCAACAGGTTCAAAGCGCTGCTCTTCAAGAACCCGCAGCACTTTGGATTGCGTGCGAAGACTCATATCGCCGATTTCATCGAGGAAAAGAGTGCCGCCGTCCGCTTGCTGAAATTTACCGATTTTATCTTCGGTGGCGCCGGTGAAACTTCCTTTGGTATGGCCGAAAAGTTCCGACTCAATCAGTTCTTCCGGAATGGCGGCGCAATTCACTTCAACGAAGGGACCTTTGGCGCGGAGACTGGCGGCGTGCAGCGCGCGAGCGACGAGCTCTTTGCCCGTGCCGGATTCCCCGTAAATCAGGACTCGGCCATTGGTTGGAGCGGTGACCGCGATCTGCTGGCGAAGGGCCTTGAGCGGAATGCTTTCACCGACCACCTGGTGGCGATGGCTCAACTCTTTGCGCAAAGACTGATTTTCTTCCTCGAGGCGGCGCTGTTGAATCGCGTTACGAACCAGCACAAGAATTCTTTGAAGTGACAAAGGTTTTTCGACAAAATCGAAAGCACCGAGTTTAGTGGCCCGTACCGCCGTCTCGATGGTGGCGTGGCCAGAAATCATGATGACCGCAGGCGGACGAGGAAAAGCCAAGATTCTGCTGAGCGCTTCCATTCCGTCCATACCGGGTAACCAAATATCGAGAAGCACTACTTCCAGGTCGCCCGTAACAGTGCGCGCCAATGCTTCTTCAGCGGACGCCACCGCTTCTACAAGATAATTTTCATCCCGCAGAATGGAAGTCAGCGATTCGCGGATACCGGCTTCGTCGTCGACGATCAGAATGTGAGGCTTAGGATTCATCAACGGGTTTCCGTGTCATGCTTTTCCGCGCCGACGGGTGTAACGGGCTCGCCAACGGGCAATTCAATCAGGAAACGGGAGCCGACCGGATAATTATCTTCGACGCGAATGGACCCGCCGTGTTCGGCAACGATTCGGGCTGCGATTGCCAGGCCGAGGCCGGTGCCGCGCTCCTTGGTGGAAAAATGCGGAAGAAAAAGTTTGTCCTTGTCTTGCGGCGAAATCCCCTGTCCGGTGTCTTCCACGGAGATGGCTACGGTGTCGGAATCATTTAGAGCAAATGTGGCAATCCGAATCTCGCGAAACGACGAATGTTCCATGGCTTCGGCGGCATTGTCGATCAAGTTGACGACAACGCTGCGGAGCAAAGGCAGGTCGGCGCGAACGGACGGCAAATGTTCGGAAAGTTTGGTCTTGAGCGTAATCCCTTCGAGCCGTCCGGAAAAAAGTTCCAGCGCTTCGGTTACCGCCACGTTGACATCCGCGGGCATAAGTTTGGCGGAAGGGAAGCGCACAAATTCCGAGAATTCGTTTACCAACGCGGCGAGGGTGGCTACTTCACGCTCGATCAAGCGTGAACATTCGCGAACCAAGGGTTCCAGCTCTGGGTCGGCTCCCGCGCGCGTGGACCGGTTATCGAGGTAACGCAATAGCCTTTGCGCCGAGAGCTGAATCGGCGTGAGGGGATTCTTGATTTCGTGCGCGATACGCCGTGCCGCTTCTTGCCATGCGGCAGACTTCTGGGCGCGCAGCATTTCCGTGAGATCGTCGAAAACCAGGACGAAGCCAGTGTTGGCGCGGCGCGGGCCGAGGGAGCTGACGGTAACCGCCAGATGTAACAAGCGCCCGGCGATTACCACTTCAATTTCCCTGGAAACCACGCCCATGCGAAGCGAACGTCTCATGAGATATTGCACGACACGCGCCGCTTCGAATCCGAGCAGATCGTCCACCGAGGTCACCGCTCGCAGATCCTGGCGAAACATGCGGTGGACGCTCATGTTAGTTCGAAGAATAGTGCCGGAAGCATCGAGTGATACCACGCCGGTTGGAATGTTTTCCAAAACGGTTTCCATCAACTGGCGGCGCCGTTCGAGTTCCTGAACCGCTTGCTGCAAATTGCGAGTGAATTGATCAATTTGCGCGCCGCTGTCGCGCAGTTGCGTGGTCATGACGTTGAAAGCGCGAACCAGGACACCGAGTTCGTCATGGGCTTGTTCGGGAACCTGGTAGGAAAAATTTCCCATGGAAACTTCGCGCGTACCTTCCGCCAGAGCCTGAATGGGAACGGTCACTTGTTTGGCAAGAAAAAGAGCAACCCACATCGCGGCAAACAGAACAAGCAGGGTGAAGAAGAAAAGAATAAGTAACATCTGGCGCTTCAGAGTGCGCAAATTTTGCTTTTCGATGCCGTATTCCCTGGTCTGGCGCTGAATTTCCGTGAAGTGTTTCAAGAAATCGGGACCGGCACGGTAGCCGGCGAGAATGAATCCACTTTTCGCGTTCCCAGGCGCTGTGTAGACACGAGCCGCAAGATAGTCGCGGTCCATCGCGCGCCAGATTTCAACACCGCTACGCAGAGCCTGCACAGGCTGCGCGGGGATTCCAGATTGGGTGCAAATGCCGGTAGTACGATTCTCTTGCTGGGAATCGCAAACGACGCCGCCTCGTACAAACTTTCCATCGGAGTCAAAAATCCAAATGCCATCCAGGCCAAGCGCGAAAGCACGCTGCAAAAAATCATTGGTAGATGCATTCGAATTTAAGTCAGCCTGGAAGGCCAACGTCCTAAGCCGCAGCAAGGTAGAGTGGCCGAAATTATTTAAAAGTGTTTGCGTTTCCTCGGAAGCAATTTCCAGCGGGCGGGGAAACCAGCGGCCTAGTGTGCGATTCAGCAGCGAATAGCTAACGAAAAACATGAAAATGACTGGCAACAGAGAGATGGCCATGGCGCCCAGCACCATCTTGGTTTTAAAACGCGCGCCAAGCTGGTCTTTGCTGCGCTCCGCCCAGAGCCGGACGATGGAACGGGCCAGAATCAAACCGAAAATCAGTAGAGCAGCGGTGATGAAACTGGACACGGCATAAAGCGCAACAACTGCTCTCCAAGTGCGAGGCTCGAAGGGAACGTCGAGCGAACCCATGGTAAAGACGGCAGCCAGGAGCAGCGTGAGCAGGACTCCGCCCACGGCGAGGCGCCAATGTTGCCGTGAAGTCGTCTCGGTCACGAGGATGACTCCGGAATTTGTGGGAGAAATCTATTTAACGGACATTGACCGCAGCGCGGGACTCCGGGGCGGCAGAATTGCTTGCCGACTTGAACGATCAAGGCGTGAAATTCGTTGTAAATAGCAGAATCTGGGGCCAAGCTGCGCTCAAAAATTGCGCGAATGTCTTCGTAGCTTGCTGTCGCGGTGGTGTGACCGTGGCGCTCGAGAATTCGCCGCGCGTAGGCATCGACGACAAACACGGGGTGTTTCCCGGCGTAGAGCAAAATGCAGTCGGCGGTTTCCGGGCCAATGCCGCGCACGGCGAGAAGCTGACGTCGCAGCGTCAAAGTTGGTGTTTTGAACATTTGTGTGAGCGAACCAGCATACTCCGTCTGAAGAAATCTCACGAAGGCTTTCAGTGTTTTTGTTTTTTGCCGGAAATAACCGGAGGGGCGGATTAGGCGCTGAAGCCTTGAAGAGCGGATCGAAGCGATGGCGGAGACGGTCAACAGACGGTTACGCCGCAGGTTCTCGATTGCGAGGCTTACGTTCGACCAGGAGGTATTCTGCGTGAGAATTGCTCCCACGATTACTTCAAACCGGGTGAGGCCGGGCCACCAGTGCTGCGGGCCAAATGCAGCAAAAAGTGCCTCGTAGTAGGCATGCATTGAGCGAATTGGATGCGGAGCAAATTCCGGTCGTTGCTGCAAGGGGATTTCGGTAATGGATACCGGAGAATTATGCAACGGGACCAAATGTGGCGTGGAAGACATCTCTCTTCGCAAGATATCCAGCGAAAGAAGACAAGTCAAGAATATGACCTGTACCAGCGCGCAAGGCCTGTTCATTAGGGCAGGTATTAGCCATTTCAGAACTACCATTGAAATTACGGCTACCACGCGCGCCAGCATTTGTTAAGGTGAGCGCTAGGCCAATAATTCTCAGGGAGTATCGCGGATGTCCGTCCGTCTGGGCGAAATTTTAGTTAAAGAAAGCCTCATCACGCAGGAGCAGCTCCAGAAGGCGCTGGAGTTCCAGCGTTCCAATGGGGGCAAGCTGGGAAGCTGCCTGACCAAGATGGGGTTCATTACCGACGACGACATTACGGGTGTGCTTTCGCGGCAATATGGCGTTCCATCCATTAACCTGAAGTACTACGAAATCGATCCCACGGTCATAAAGCTGATACCGCAAGATACGGCATTGCGTTATCAGGTGATTCCGCTGTCGCGCGTTGGTTCCGTGCTGACCATCGCGATGACGGATCCCACCAACGTTTTTGCGATGGACGACGTCAAGTTCATGACCGGGTTCAACGTTGAGCCCGTGGTGGCGTCTGAATCGGCGATCGCAGAGGCAATAGCGCGCTTCTACGGCGCTTCGCAGGCAAATCACGAAGAGCTAAGTAACCTGATGAAGGACCTGGTGGATGATGACCAGGAACTGGAACTCACCTCCGAAGAAGCGGAGATGGACACCGCGACACTGGAAAAGGCTGCTGAAGAAGCGCCGATCATCAAGCTGGTCAACTTAATCCTCACGGACTCCGTAAAGCGCGGAGCCAGCGATATTCACGTGGAACCCTACGAACAAGAAATGCGGGTGCGCTTCCGCGTTGACGGGCAATTGCAAACGGTGATGAGCCCGCCGCTGCGACTGAAGGATGCGATCACCAGCCGCATGAAGATCATGGCGAAACTGGATATCGCGGAAAAGCGGCTGCCGCAAGACGGCCGCATCATGATCAAGTACAAAGTGGACGGAAAGAGGAAGGAACTCGATTTCCGCGTTTCCACCGTGCCGACGCTATACGGCGAAAAAATCGTGCTGCGGTTGCTGGACAAAGAAAATCTTCGCCTGGACATGACCAAGCTGGGATTTGAGCCCGAATCACTGGTCAAATTCGAACGCTGCATTCTGAAACCGTACGGCATGGTGCTGGTCACCGGTCCGACCGGTTCCGGCAAGACCAACACGCTGTATTCCTCGGTCGCTACCCTGAATAAAGTGGATACAAATATTATGACCGCGGAGGATCCGGTCGAGTTTCAGTTGGCGGGCATTAACCAGGTTCAGATGAAGGAGCAGATCGGCTTGAACTTTGCGGCCGCACTGCGCGCTTTCCTTCGGCAGGACCCGAACATCATTCTGGTCGGCGAAATTCGCGATTTCGAAACCGCGGAAATCGGTGTGAAAGCCGCGCTCACCGGACATTTGGTGCTATCTACTTTGCATACGAATGATGCGCCGTCGACGATCAGCCGTTTGATGAACATGGGCATCGAGCCATTTCTGGTGGCTACTTCCGTGAACCTTATTTGCGCGCAGCGATTGGTTCGGCGCATTTGCGTGAATTGCAAGGAAGAGTTGGAAGTACCCCATCAAGCGTTGATCGACGCCGGTTATACCGCCGAGGAAGCGAAGACCACAAAGATTTATCACGGGAAGGGTTGCAGCACTTGCGGCAAACGCGGATATAAAGGGCGGACGGGTCTTTACGAAGTTATGGAAATTAACGACGAGCTGCGTGAATTGATTCTGGTTGGCGCGTCCGCACTGGAGCTCAAGAAGAAAGCCGTGGAGCAGGGCATGATCACGCTGCGGCGAAGCGGGTTGATTAAAGCGGCGCTAGGACAAACGACCATGGAAGAAGTTCTGCGGGAAACGGTTTTATAGCTGGGAGAAGGTGAGAAATGCCGGGACTGACGCTTAGCGAATTGCTGAAGAAAATGATTGAAATGGGAGGAAGCGACCTTCACATCACCACGAACAGCGCCCCGCGTGTGCGCGTGCACGGACATTTGCGGCCATTGGACATGCCGGCTTTAACGGCGGCGGACACAAAATCCCTGGCCTATAGCGTACTCACAGATGCGCAAAAGCATCGCTTCGAGGAAAATCTGGAGTTGGACTTTTCTTTTGGTTTAAAGAATCTGGCGCGTTTCCGGGGCAATGTTTTTAACCAGCGCGGAGCAGTTGGCGCGGTTTTCCGTACCATTCCATGGGAGATTAAAGGCTTCGATGCGTTGGGACTTCCAACGGTAGTAAAAAACATGTGTGAGAAACCTCGCGGGCTGGTGCTGGTTACCGGACCGACAGGGTCGGGGAAATCCACGACGCTCGCTGCGATGCTGGACAAGATTAACTCCGAGCGCGAAGAGCACATGCTCACGGTGGAAGACCCCATCGAATTCCTGCACAACCACAAGAAGTGCCTGGTGAATCAGCGGGAAGTTCACTCCGACACGCATTCGTTTGCAAATTCACTGCGCGCCGCGCTGCGCGAAGATCCCGACGTCGTGCTCATCGGAGAAATGCGCGATCTCGAGACCATCGAATCCGCATTGCGTATCGCGGAAACCGGCCATTTAACGTTTGCAACCCTGCACACCAACTCGGCTTCATCCACCATCAACCGTATTATTGACGTTTTCCCATCGCACCAGCAGCCGCAGATCCGGGCGCAGCTTTCGATGGTCATCGAAGGCATTCTTTGTCAGGCGCTTTTGCCGCGTTCCGATGGGCGAGGTCGCGCCATGATCATGGAAGTGCTGGTGCCGACAGCCGCGATTCGCAACCTTATCCGCGAGGATAAGATTCACCAGATTTATTCCGCCATGCAAACCGGCACTGGACAAACCGGGATGCAGACATTCAATCAGGGATTGGCGAATGCGTATTTCGCCAAGACCATCACTTTGGAAATGGCGCTGATCCGTTCGTCCAACGCCGATGAATTGCAGGACATGATCAACCGGGGTGTGTCGTCGCCTGGCGGGGGCGCAAAACAACCGGTGACCAGCAAGCGTTAGGAATTTCGGCCACGAGGCCCGGGAAGTTCAGATTGACCGTCTGGAGGAGGAAACAGTATGCCGGTCTATACGTATAGAGGCACCAATCGAGCCGGGGGCAATGTCACCGGAGAGCTGGTAGCTACGAGCAAGGCGGAGCTGCAAAATCTTTTGCGGCGGCAACAAATCACGCCATCAAAAATGTCCGAGAAGGGCAAAGAATTCAACATGCCCACCTTCGGCGGCGGGGTTAAGGCCAAGGAACTGGCGGTTTTCACTCGTCAGTTTTCGGTCATGATTGACGCCGGGTTACCGCTGGTGCAGTGCCTGGAAATTCTGGCGGGCCAGCAGGAGAACCAATTTTTCCAAAAGGTATTAACTTCCACGCGTGCTTCGGTGGAGGGAGGCGCAACGCTCTCAGCGGCCATGCGGCATCACCCCAAGGTGTTCGACGCGTTGTTTGTCAACATGGTGGAAGCCGGCGAAACCGGCGGTATTTTGGACACCATTCTGCAACGCCTTGCTACTTACATTGAAAAGAACGTAAAGCTGCAACGCGCGGTGAAGTCCGCCATGGTTTACCCCATCGGCGTTCTGTCTATCGCCGGCGGCGTAATCGTGCTGTTGCTATGGAAGGTAGTGCCGATTTTCGCGACACTCTTCGCGGGACTAGGGGCGGAACTGCCGCTGCCAACGCGAGTTGTTATTGCTATGAGCAATTTCGTTGGCAGCATTTTCGGATTACTGATTGTCGTCGGTTTCGTGGCCGTTATTATCGGGATTAAAGTTTGGTACGGCACCAAGGAAGGACGCTTCATCCTCGATTCCATCCTTCTCAAGCTGCCGGTCCTGGGAATGTTGTTGCGCAAAATTGCGGTGGCGCGCTTTACACGAACGCTGGGCACTTTGATATCCAGCGGTGTGCCAATCCTTGAAGGACTGGATATTACCGCCAGAACGGCGGGCAATGCGGTCGTGGAGCGGGCTCTCAACAAAGTGCGGCAAGCTCTCGAGGAAGGCAAATCGCTCACCGAACCACTGAAAGAATCGCAAGTTTTCCCCGGGATGGTTACGCAGATGATTGCGGTCGGCGAACAAACCGGCGCCATGGACGCGATGCTTCAGAAAATTGCGGACTTTTACGAGGAAGAAGTGGACGCGGCGGTGAAGGACCTGCTGACCGCTCTTGAGCCGGTTATGATCGTTTTTCTCGGCTTGGTAGTCGGAGGCGTTGTTATTTCCATGTATTTGCCGCTGTTCTCGCTGATCGGAAAGCTGGCGAAATAGGCGGCAGGGGGTCGCACGCACGGCGTCTAAAAAAAGCGCCGCGCAACTTTGCCGAGGAGCTTTAAAATGCTACTCAATGGAGGGTGGGAAGAAACAGCCTACCCTCCATTTCATTTAGCTGCGACTTCGGTAGGGAATTGAAGGCGCGTATCGGCTGTCGCTAACAATGGAAAAAAACTACACCATGCGCGAGTGGCTGGACTGGCTTACCCGCGTCCGGCTGTTGATGATCCTTCTCATCCTTGCCGTCGGAGTAGTGTGGCCGCAATACGTGCCGTCGTCCGGCACCACGCGTTTTTTCATACCCATCATCATTTTCTGGATCACTATCGCTATTTTTCATCTGATTATCGTGCGCATCGCGACAGATGCGTCCTGGCAGGGAGCCTTCCAGGTATTTTGCGATGTGGCGATGGTTTCGTCTCTGGTGTATGCGACCGGGCTCCAGGAAAGCTATTTCTTGTCGCTCTACCTGCTGGTAATCATCGTGGCCAGCATACTACTGTCGCGGCCCATGGTATTTGTCACTGCCATGGTATGCCTGGCGATTTTGGGCGGCATGGTGGCCCTCGTGTACACCGGCACACTGGCACGAACCTCCGCTGTAAGCTCCAGTGCGGAGAGCCTCAGACTTTGGTATCTCAGCAACCTGGTGGGTTTTTTAGCAGTGGCGTATTTGTCGAGCGTGCTTGCGCAGTCGTTGCGGCGCAAAGGCGTGGAGCTTGAAGAGAAGCGTGAAGAACTGCTGGATCTGCAGGATTTCACTGAAGACATTATTCATTCGATGCGTGGCGGGCTTCTAACCACGGACCTTGAAGGACGGATCGTGCTGTTGAATCGGACCGGGGAGGAAATCATCGGGCATACGTTTTCCGAGCTGCGCGGAACCCAAGTTCAGGATTTAAGCGCCGATTTCTGGCTCCCCGGGGCGATGGGTCCGACGGACAAACGTTCGATGCGAAAGGAGATTGATTTCACCACGCCCCAAGGGGAGCAGCGTTACCTGGGTATTTCCGTATCTCCGTTGCGCTCCCGCGAGCCTACTCGCAGCGGATATGTTTTTAATTTTCAGGACTTGACCGAGTTACGGCGGCTGGAACAGGAAGTGGCGACGAAAGAGCGTATGGCTGCTTTGGGACGCCTTTCCGCAGCGATTGCGCACGAAATACGGCAACCGCTGACGGCTATGGCTGGGGCGGTAAAGGAACTTGCGCGGTTGGTTCCTCTTGAGGAAGACGAGCGGCATCTTGTGGACATTGTCAGCCGCGAATCGGAGCGGTTAAACCGGATCATTACGGATTTTCTGAACTATTCGCGGGAGAAGACTTACGAATTCCAGGAAGCCGACTTAAGCTCGCTGTTGGATGAAACGCTTGTCTTGTTGGAAAAAAAGCCGGAAATTGAAGCTAAATACCAAGTGGTACGAAATTTGAAATGCACGGGCCTCCGCGCACGGGTAGACGCCAGCAAGATTAAGCAGGTTTTTTGGAATTTGGCGGACAACGCCCTGCGAGCCATGCCCGACGGGGGAACGCTTACAGTGGGAATCGAGGAACACCCGTTCTGGCTGTCCATCTCTTTCCGCGATACTGGTATCGGTCTGGATCACCGCCAACGGTCCAAGATTTTCGAGCCGCTGCAATCCGGATTTGCGGGAGGAACGGGGCTTGGACTTTCCATTGTGTACCAGATCGTGCAGGCCCATAGCGGACGAATCAGCGTAATTTCAGAAAAAGACCGCGGCGCAGAGTTTATTGTGGAGCTGCCGAGAGTTGCGTGAGGTTTTATGCAGGGAACAAAACCAGCCGTCCGGGATTCGGCAAGAGACATGACGCACATCCTCGTTGTGGACGACGAAAAGTCCATTTGTGAGTTGCTGGAAATTACCTTTCGCAAGGAAGGTCATCGCGTGGAAATAGCGCACGATGTTGAGGGCGCAAAACGCAAATTGGAATCGCGCAATTTCGACATCGTGATCTCCGATGTTCGCATGCCCGGATCGACCGGCGTGGATTTGCTGAAATTTACAAAAGAGATCGCGCCAGACAGCTTCTTTCTGCTGATCACCGGCGTGCCAACGGTGGAGACAGCGATCGCGGCGATTAACTCCGGAGCAGACCGCTACGTAATTAAAGACCACGATCTGGTCGACCAACTGCGGCGGGCGGTGAATGAAGTTTCACAAAATCTGCGATGGAAAAAAGAAGCCGGGTATCTTCGCCGAGAGTTGCGGCGGCTGACCGGGCTGGACAATATTCTCGGACAAAGTCCCAAGATGAGGGCGATTTTTGATTTGATTCAAACGGTGTCGCCGCAAGTCAGCCGCGTACTAATCACCGGAGAAAGCGGAACAGGCAAGGAACTGGTGGCGCGGGCCATTCACGAAAACAGCGCTCGCGCGCAAGCGCCGTTCATTACCATCAATTGCGGCGCATTCCCTGAAACACTGCTCGAATCGGAACTGTTTGGTTACATGAAAGGCTCGTTTACGGGTGCGAATGAAAATCGCAAAGGTCTGTTTGAAGCCGCGCACGGAGGTACGTTGTTCCTGGATGAAATCGGAAATATGAGCCTGACTATGCAGGTTCGCCTCTACCGCGTTTTGCAGGAAGGCAAGATACGGCCGGTCGGCAGCACTGACGAAACGGATGTGGACGTTCGAATTATAGCCGCCACCAATAAAGATTTTGAAAAAGAGATTGCCGAAGGCCGATTCCGGGAGGATTTGTACTACCGTCTGAACGTAATTCCAATTCATCTTCCTCCGCTTCGAGAGCGCCGCGAGGATATTCCGCTTCTCGCGCGTCACTTTTTGGAGCGTTTCCGTAAGGTCATGGAAAAACCGATTACCGGCATATCCCCGGAAGCAATGCAAAAGTTGGAGTCCTACGACTGGCCCGGTAATGTGCGCGAGCTGGAAAACACCATGGAACGGGCCGTGGCACTGGAGACGGGCGCGGAAATTTCGCTCCGGGTTCTGCCGGATCGTATCGGGGGATACGCTGCCAGCGGGTTTGGCGCTACGGCGGACGGTGTCCCACTAGCGTTCCCGGCGGAAGGAGTCGATTTTGAACGGCAGATGGCGGTGGCGGAACGCAGTTATCTGCAAGCGGCCCTGGAAAAGGCGGAGGGAGTACGCACGCACGCCGCAGTGCTGCTGAAGATCAGTTATCGTTCTTTTAGGCACTACGCTAAGAAGCACAATATTTAGGGTAATGCCTGTAATGTATTGATTTTTCTTGAGATATGCCTTTTTAGGTCGTTCCAGGCCGACAATAAAGGGCAGCTTTCGCAGTCGGCGGTGGTTTGACGGAGTTGAGCGACTCGGATCTGGCAATGTGACGCCTACTATACCCATTGCTATCTAAGAGTTGAAGGTAAATATCGAAAATACTGTGATGTAGGGCCCAAGTGGCCAAGAGCGTGCCTCTAGGTATGCTGTGTTCTGGCAAGTGTCATTCTCTCAAGGAGATCTAATGAAGAAGCAAAAGGGTTTTTCACTTATCGAGCTTTTGATCGTTGTGGCAATTATTTTGATTATTGCCGCGATCGCCATACCTAACTTAATCAAGTCGAAAATGGCAGCTAACCAGTCTGGCGCGGCAGGAACCACGCGTACAATCAACACGGGCGAAGCGACGTTTTCCACGGTTTGCGCTCAGGTTGGATATTCGTTGGTCCTCGCTGACCTCAGCGGTGGCGGCGGTTGCGTAGCTGGAATCGGGATCATTGACACGGTTCTGGCAGCCGGCACCAAGAGCGGCTACACGTTCGCAGAAGTGGGCGGCGGCGCGGTAAACGGCGCTAACACGACCTTCACCGACACTGCGGTACCCGTGACGCCGGGCTCCTCGGGTCAGAACATGTATTGCTCTGACCAGGTTGGCGTCATTCGCTTTGACCCCTCCGGCAAAGGCTGCACCAACGCAAGCTTGCCGATCGGCCAATAGTCGGAAAGCAGTGGTTTCAAAGACAGAGCGCGGGTTTCCGCGCTCTGTCTTTTTTGCGCCCCGATTGGCGCTGAGAGGTTCTCTGCCAGCGGTTTGTAACAGAAATTGACAATTCGCTCCTGACGAAAAGTGTCATTTTACACCCTTGCTCCGTCTACTCAAGATCGCTTGTCTCGCTAAGTCTCCCAGAATCAATATATAACAGCGATCCCGATTTGGAATTATACTTGCTTTTGGGGATACTGTAGCGGGAAGCTAATTGAATCTCGGAGGAGATTATGAAGAAGCAGAAGGGTTTTTCACTTATCGAGCTCTTGATCGTTGTCGCGATTATTTTGATTATCGCCGCGATCGCCATTCCGAACTTAATCAAGTCGAAAATGGCAGCCAATCAGTCTGGCGCGGCAGGAACCACGCGTACAATCAACACGGGCGAAGCGACTTTTTCCACGGTTTGCGCTCAGGTTGGATATTCGGCGGCCCTCGCGGATCTTAACACTGGCGCTGGTTGCACCGCAGGAGTAGGCATCATTGATGCGGTTCTGGCGGCCGGCACCAAGAGCGGCTACACGTTCGCAGAAGTGGGCGCCAGCCCGGTAAACGGCGTTAACACGACCTTCACCGACACCGCGGTACCCGTGACGCCGGGCTCCTCGGGTCAGAACATGTATTGCTCTGACCAGGTTGGTGTCATTCGCTTTGACCCCTCCGGCAAAGGCTGCACCAACGCAAGCTTGCCGATCGGCCAATAGTCGGAAAGCAGTGGTTTCAAAGACAGAGCGCGGGATTCCGCGCTCTGTCTTTTTTTGTATCTGGAGGCGGCTGCGCCAACGCGAGCCCGGCAATTGGCGACTGAGACCAGAAAAATGCTTTTAGAGCGAGCGCGGCCACTTCGCGCTCGCCCTCTTTTTTAACATAACGAACCCTGTGTAATCTCGGTTGCGCATGTAAGATGGGGCGTGATTCCGCAAATGATCCTCTGGTTTCTTCTCGCATCGCAATCGCTCGATGATCCGTCAGTTTACGCGAAACGGTTTGAACGCACGTATCGGCAAAAGCACTCCCTGAAAGTCACCTTTCTGGAAACGTATACGGACAATGGACGCATGAGTCGGAAGGAAGCCGGAGTCGCGTATTTTCTGCGCCCGGGAAAGATGCGTTGGGAATACGCAGCGCCGGAGAAGAACCTGTTTATTGTAGACGGCAAAAACGCATGGTTCTATGTGCCCGAGGACCACACGGTTACCAAAGTCCCAGCGCGGCAAAGCGACGACTGGCGGACCTCTTTCGCGCTGCTAGCGCGTGACATGAAGCTTTCGCGGTTGTGTAAGCGCGTGGAATTCGCGGAACAAGAACGGCCGCAACGAGGGGAAAACGTTGTGCTTTCGTGCGTCGTACGGGAGAGTGATTCCTCGCCGGCGGGATCTAGTGCAAAGAGCAAAACGTCCGAACCCCCGGGGGAAACTTCGACAGCGCTCTTGGAAGTGGACCGCAACTCTGGGGAACTGGTTCGCGTTATATTTCACGATCCCGGAGGCATAGAAATACAATTCCAATTCTCAGGCTGGTCCTTCGACCAGCCGATGGACCCAGCGCTCTTTCGCTTTGTGCCACCACTGGGCGTTGCAATTGTGGAGGGGTACGCCGCGCAACCGCGTCCATAACGTGGCTAGGTCCCTTGTGCCGGCAAGAGCGTCAGGCACGCCAAGCCAGACAGTTAAACTGTTGTTCGGAAGAATACGGCCAACCTTCGGCTGGCACCCCGCATACAAGAAAGATGAGGTAAACTGAAGTCTATGAGCGAGTTTGTATGCCGCGTAGCTGACGGTAACGGACACGTGTTCTCGCAGGTCGAAGCGGCTGGATCGCTGGAGGAAGCGCGCCAGAATCTGACGGATCGCGGGCTGTACGTCTATTCGGTTGAGGTGCGAAATAGCCTGATCGCCGGCCTTCGCAAAGGCCGCAGCAGGCAAATTGGCGGCACGGAATTTCTGATCCTCAATCAACAATTTAATACTCTGATCAAGGCCGGGCTACCTATTTTGCGAGCGCTTGACCTGTTGGCGGATCGCGCTTCGACGCTGAAACTTCGACCGGTGATTTCGCAGATTCGCGATCGCGTTCGGGAAGGCAAGTCGCTCTCCGAGGCGGTTGAAGAGGCCGGCGTATTCTCGAAAGTCTATTCGACGGCTATTTTGGCGGGTGAAAAAAGCGGCAATCTTTCCGGGGTGCTGGAGTACTACATTGCTTATCAGCGGGTAAGCACTGGCGTGCGAAAAAAGATCGTTGCAGCGCTGGTTTACCCCACGTTGCTCATTGTGGTTGCGGCAGTGATCGTGACGTATCTGGTCACCGTCGTGATTCCAAAGTTTTCTGCGCTGTATCAGGACTTGGGAGTGGAACTTCCTGCTCCGACGAAATTGCTGATTGCCATTACCGTCGAACACCACTATTTCGTGCTGGGAACGTTTGCCGCGGTGCTGGTGGCGATTGTCGGATTGTTTGCATGGTCGAGAAGTGAAGAAGGCGGCGCGGCATTTGACCGTTTCAAATTTCGTGTTCCGCTGGTCGGCGACACGATGCTTAAATTTCAAGTTGCACAATTCGTGCGCACACTGTCGACGCTACTTACCGGCGGAACGCCGTTAGTGTCAGCGTTGCAAACGTCGGCAGACGCGATTACCAGTAAATTGCTAAGGAGCACGGTGGGCAAGGCCACGCAGGCGGTTCGCGAGGGCGCTTCGCTGCACCACGCCCTGGCTGCCAGCGGAATCGTGCCGGACCTCGCATTGGATATGATTGAAGTGGGTGAATCCAGCGGCGCATTGGCGCCCATGCTCACCAGCGTGGCGGAATTTTACGAAGAGGAAGTAAACCTGCGTTTGACTTCCATGGTGGCACTGATCGAACCCGTTATTCTGATATTCATGGGATTGTTAGTGGCCTTTATTCTGATTTCGCTATATCTTCCCATCTTTTCGATTTCCGCTGGGACTCCTACGCACTGAGAACGGACAATGGCGACGACAGACCAAAACATTCAAGTGGTTCCGGGCGGCGACGAAGAGAACGAGCGGAATCACGCTCGCAAGCTGGCCGAAAGATACCGCTGCCCGTTTATTGACTTGCGTGAACAGCGCATCGATCCGGAACTTTTTCGTACCATTCCGGCTGATTTGATGTTCCGATACAACTTCGTCCCCATCGAATTGCAGAACAATGTGTTGTCGCTGGCGGTGTCCGATCCGCAAGTTCTGCTCAGTGATGAATTGCCATTGTTGCTTGGCAAAAAGCTTTTAATTAAAGTCGCTACGCCGCGGCAAATCAGCGACATCCTCAAGCGCACCGAGCAGTCGCAACGCGTTCTGGAGCAAGCCACGGAAGCGTTTACGGTGCAAGTTTCGAAGGACGAAGAAGAATCTGAAGAGACCATCTCCGGTGACCGGCTAACGCGCGACTCGACGATTAGCCCGGTTGTGAAACTAGTGGAAACTGTAATCTTTACGGCGCTGGAGCGGCGCGCGAGCGATATTCACATCGAAGCTCGCGATACGGAAGTAGCGGTGAAGTATCGCATCGATGGTGTTTTGCAGCACGCCATGCAGCCCATTTCCAAGGAATGGCATTCCACGGTTATTTCGCGTATCAAGGTGCTTAGCGACCTGGACATTGCCGAGCGGCGCGTCCCGCAGGACGGCCGTTTTCGAGTGCGATATAAGGGGCGCTACATCGATTTGCGCGTGTCGATTATGCCCGCAAGCCACGGAGAAGATGCGGTGCTGCGTGTTCTCGACAAGGAAACACTCTCAGAAAAGTTCCAGAATTTGAGTCTGGACGTTGTCGGGTTTTCTCCGGACGAAACGCGGCGATTCCGCCGCTACATTCGCGAACCGTACGGAATGGTGCTGGTGACCGGGCCAACCGGGTCAGGAAAGACGACCACTCTTTACGCGGCAATCAACGAGATTAAGACTGATGAAGATAAGATTGTAACCATCGAAGATCCGGTCGAATATCAACTGCGCGGTATCACACAGATTCCTGTGAACGAGAAAAAGGGTCTGACCTTCGCGCGAGGTTTGCGATCCATTCTTCGCCATGATCCCGACAAAATCATGGTGGGCGAAATCCGGGACCAGGAGACGGCGCAAATTGCGATCCAATCCGCGCTAACGGGTCACCTGGTATTCACAACCGTGCACGCAAACAACGTCACTGACGTCATCGGGCGATTTATCAATATGGGTGTCGAGCCATACAATTTCGTTTCCGCGCTCAACTGCATCATGGCGCAGCGGCTGGTACGCGTGATTTGCGGGAATTGCAAACGCACAAAAAAATATAATGCCGTGGAACTTAAAGAAGCTGGCCTTGATCCAGCGGTCTGGCTGGACGTGGTTTTTGCCGAAGGCGCCGGATGCCTGGAATGTTCCGGCACGGGATACCATGGCCGGACCGCGATTTGCGAACTTCTGGACTTAACCGATCACATTCGAGAAATGATCGTCGATCGGCGACCTACCTCGGAAATTAAGCGGGCTGCGGTGCAAGAGGGAATGATCACGCTACGGGAAAGCGGCTTGGCAAAAATTCGGGCGGGGCAGACTACCTTGAAAGAGATCAACAAGGTGACTTTTGTCGACTAGGTATGCAACGGCAAATCGTGGGATTTTCCAGAGTGGGGTGTTAGGCCGGCTAGCTCGCTGGGTGGATGCCACTCCGCACCCGCAGTTGGCCATCGAGATTGCTCCGGACAAAATCGCCGGTGCACGATGGTCGCGAACCGGTGCACTGGACGAATTTGCCGTTGAAGCTTTAGCTCCCGGCGCAGTGACTCCTTCCGCTGTGGAAACAAACATCCAGAATGCTGCAGCGGTCAAAACCGCCGTCGCCAATATTTGCGCCAGACTTCGCGCCAAGGACGAAGACGTGGCGCTGCTGCTTCCCGACACGGTTATCCGCGTCTTTGTGCAACATTTTGACGACTTTCCCCGAGCGCAAAGCGAGGCTATTCCGATGCTTCGCTGGAAATTAAAAAAGAGCGTGCCCTTCGAAGTCGACGAGACGCTGATTTCGTATATGCGGCAACCCCCGCGACAAGCAGGCGTAGATATCGTAACTTCACTGGCGCGTTTGCGAATTATTCGCGAATACGAGGCGCTATTTGAAGCTGCGAATTTGCGGCCGGGCGTGGTGTTGAGTTCGTCGTTGGCCGCGACCGCGCTCCTGGATGATGGCAAGGCGGCGCTGATGGCTCGTATCTCCGGTACTTCGCTTACCACAGTGATTGTTCGAGAAGGAATTCTGGGTGGATTCCGGTGTACGGAACTGCCAGTCGACGCCGGAAACTTAACACCGCAGATGCTCTTGGAGGAGATTTTCCCGGTCGCGGCGTATTACCAGGACACTTGGCATGAGGGCATTCAATCCGTGCGCGTTGCGGGATTGGGACAGCGACTCGCGGATTTTATTCGACCGATGGAAGAGGAATTTCACTGCGACGTAAGCTCCCTTTTGCACACCGCGGTTTCCGAGGGGCGCGTTCAAACCGACGCCAAGCCATTAGCCGACCGTGAACTGGAAGGCTTAGTCGGCTGGATGCTGCATCGTGGATAACGCAATGAAGCCAGGCAGGGAATTGGAGGAAAACACGGCGTGAGAGTACGGCTTAATCTGGCGACCAAGCCGCTAGTTTCTCACCGGCGATTTTTCCTCGGCGCGGGGGCCGTCGGAGTGTTTTCCGGCTTGCTTTTCATCGCGCTGGGCTGGCATGTATACGGCGTGCGAAAGGCGAATGCGGAATTCCGCAATCGCAGCAACCAGATAGAAACGGAAATGGAACAACTGCGTGAGCAGCGCGCTGAGCTGGAACGCTTCTTCAACCTTCCAGAAAATGCGCAACTTCACGACCGCGCCGCATTCCTCAATAGTGTCATTGACGCCCGGGCTTTTAACTGGACGCGCATGTTCATGGACCTCGAGCGGATTCTTCCGGGCGGCGTGCACGTGTTGAGCATCGAGCCGAAGTTGGAAAAAGGCCGTGTTGCCGTGAAGCTTAATGTTGGAGCTGTGAATGACGAGTCCAAATTGAAGCTATTGAAAGCGTTGGAAGAATCAGGATCGTTTGCGCAAGTGCAACTACAATCGGAACGTGTTCCGACCCAGCCGGGACCGGACAATACAATTCTGGAGTTGACAGCAGTTTACTCGAAGATTTGAATGGGCGAAAATTTCAAATTAGAGAAGCAAGTTATCTTGATCGTGGTGGGAGTACTTATCCTCGCGGACATTGGCCTCGCGATGTATACCTATCAGTTGAGCTCGTCCCCGCACGCCCCGCAGCAGGTGCTGGCGCGGGAGAATCTCCAGTTGGAACTACAACGGGCGGACATAAAGCGCGCCAAAAGCATTCGCGAGCGTATCCCGGTGATTCGCAAAGGCTTCGATCAGTTTGAAGCTTCGTTGATCCCAGCGAGCAGAGGCTATTCTTCGCTGGCGTCGGAGATCGGGAGCATCGCCGCCAAGGCAGGCGTGAAGGTGGACGACGTGCATTTTCGTCAAAAAGAAGTTCCCACTCGCGGGCTGAGCGAAGTGGAAATTGAATCCACGGTCAGTGGAGACTATGCGAATGTTGTTCGCTTTCTAAATGGTTTGCAACGCTCGCAAAATGTATACGCCGTGGAATCCCTGGCGCTGGCTCCCGGCGACAGCAGCGCGCAAAATACTTCAGGCGCGAATACTACGGGCGCGATACGGGTTAACTTGCACATGAGAACTTATTTTCGGATAGCGCGATGAAGCAAAAGAAGCAGATGGTGGCGCTGGCGGTATTGGCGATTATTCTGGTATTGGTTTGGTATTTTCCTTTTTCCAAGCCGGCGACAACTTCGGGATCTGTGGCATTCTCGGCGGATTACAAGCCAATGGATATACCTGATCCAACACCGCATCCTGTAGATGACACTCGCAAGACGGCGTACACAAAAACGGTCCGCAATATTTTCGTCGTGTATGTTCCACCACCGCCGTCGGCCAAGCAGGCCAGCTCTTACAGAAAAATGACCGTGGAGCCTCCACCACCGCCTCCGCCGCTCACTTTGCCGTCCAACATTAAATTTTTTGGTTACGCCACGGTTCCAGTCGACGGAGCGCGCCGCGCGTTTTTCACCGACGGCGAAGAGGTTTTTATCGTTGGCGAAGGAGAAACCTTGCTGGGACGGTTCCGCATTTTAAAAGTAGACAACGCCAACCTTGAATTTGAAGAAGTTAGTAGCGGGCGGCGTGGTACTGCTCCACTTGAGGAAGCGCCGGCAGCATGACGCCTGGTATGCAACGTCCCCGCCAACCGATCCGTAACCAGCGCGGTTACGCGTACATGCTGGTGATGTTCTTGCTGGCGTTGCTGATCGTAAGTACGATGTCAGCGGTTCCAAACGTTCTTATCCAGGGGCGCAGGGAACGCGAAGAAGAAATGATCTGGCGCGGAAATCAATATAAACGCGCCATTCGTCTTTACGTTTCGCATCGCACCAACGCTTCGCACCGGTTACCTACCTCGTTGGAAGATTTGACCAAGGGGAAACCCGGCGTCCATTTCTTGCGGCAAGCTTACAAAGATCCGATGAACAAGAAGGACGGTTCCTGGCGATTGATTTACGTTGGTCCTTCAGGGCAATTGATCGGTAGCACGCGGCCGCATCCGCAAAATCTGATTATTCCGGGAATGAATGCCGGGCCGCCTTCCGCAGGCCCGCTGCAAAACCAAGCCGGCAGCAATCCTAACGGGCTACTGAGCCTGTCGAGTCAATCGTCGCCAGGAGGAACAACAAGCGCCAGCGGTTCGCAGGCACGGACGCAAGAGTCCAGTGATACTGGCGCTTCGTTGAGCCCGCCGCCCGAAGTTCCGCCCGATGGCGTTACGCTAGTAGGCGGAAACATTATCGGGATCGGAAGCAAGGTGAACCAAAAATCAGTTATGTGGTTTGAAAAAGCGAAAAATTATCGCGAGTTCGAATTTATCTGGGATCCCGCAAAAGATGTAGCCGTCGCGGCGCAACAGGGCGCTGGGCCGGCGCCAGCTCAAGGCGGCGGGCTCAGCAATCCATTCGTGCTGCCCGACGGTTCGATTATTCCTCCGACGAATGGGCCGTAGCCGGCGCCCAACAATGGGGGAAATCCTAGTGGGAGCAATCCGCGACAGCAAGGTTCCCCCCCAGGCGGGCCACCTCCAAATCCACTTCAATAGTTGCGTTGATTGGTGTGGAATCATTCGCGACGAAAAATCTATAAAGGCGAATCTACAGTCCCGCTGGCGCGGTCACAGCAGCCGGCGTGACGGCGATCGCAGTCGTTTTTGGAATTTCGCGGGTCGTTTTACGCTTGGCATAAGACCGCGACACACGACTGACGTAAGCGACGGTTTCGTGGTATGGGGGGACGCTCCCGTACTGCGTGACTCGTTGCGGGCCAGCGTTGTAGGCCGCCAGCGCGAGAACCAAATTATTTTTATAAAGCTGCAGCAGACCGCCCAAATAGCGCGTGCCAGCTTCGATGTTTTCCCGAGGATCAAAAATATTCTTTACACCGAACCGTTTGGCGGTTTCCGGTAAAAGCTGCATCAACCCGCGTGCATTCTTTCGTGAAACTGCTTTGGGATTGAAGTTAGATTCCGCGCCAATCACGCTGGCGATGAGGTCGGGGTCGAGATTATTTCGAGCGGCGGCGTTGCGGATCAGCTGTTCATAAGGAGCATTCGACACCGGCACGGCCGGCAGGACGCGGGTAAAGATCTCTTGCGGTTCGATGTTCAACACTTCCGAGGCGGAAAGATCGACCGAACCACCATTCATTTGGAAGTGATAGGTACCGTTCCGGAGCTCGTATCCTGTAACGTTCAAACGTTGGCCGTTCCGCAGGACTACGTATTCAGCATGGAGCAAGGCAGGAGCTGTCAGAAGCGCTGCGGCACAAACGCAAAGCGCGCGCGCCCATCGCCTCATTGGGCCCATCTGCAGTTTTGTTGGTGTTAAGCGCATTTTGCGGTCTCTTGGAAGGCAAATTTTTCTATGGCCGCGGCTACACCGCATTCGTCGTTCGAGTGCGTTTGATGCCAGCCGTATACCTTCAGCTCCGGCACGCAATTACCCATTACCACTGGAATGCCGGCGTAGGAAAGCATCTCCAAATCGTTGTGATTGTCTCCCACGGCGAGAATTTCTTCACGCGCGATCCCGCGAATCGCCGCCCATTCGGCAAGCGTAGAGCCTTTGGAAATGTTTGGCGGGATAATATCGATCATACGGAAATCGCGATCTTCGTAGGATGTGACGGCAAGCGCGTACTCCCCTGTGAACTCCGCGGAGCGCAGAATCATTTCCGCTTCGCGCATGTCCTCAACGCCGTCTGAGAACATGATTTGCAAGGGATCTTCCGTCAAACAGGTTTCTAACGGTCGCGCAATGCCAATGAATTGAGAATTACGCGAATAATAGGCATAGCGAAGGGAATCGTCGGGATCGATCGACTCCAACATCAACTGATTTTCGCGTGGCCGGTCAAAGATTACGGCCGCGCCCTTTCTCCAAGGGGTCGTTGCGCGCAGCACACGCAGAGCTGTTGCTTTAGGCAGAAGATGACGCAGATGTGTCTCGCCGTCCTTGGAGCGGATTAGCGCCCCGTTATTGACAATCATGGTCAGGGGAGCATCAAGCTTATTGGCTACCGGCATCGCGAAGTCGTACCGCCGCCCAGTGACCAGCGCCACCTCGATACCCCGGCGCGCAGCCTCGACAATGGCCATATGGTTGGCTTCGGGCACCCGCCAATTGCTATCGAGTAATGTCCCGTCAATGTCCAGTGCGATCAGGCGTACGGCCATGCCCTATTCTACCGCGAAACGCCGCAAATATCCGTGTTAAACGTCGATTAAGCGTGGTTTAGAACATGCTCAGGACAGCTTGGGGGCAATCGTTGCAGGTGGTGTTATATCGAGCTACACTGCGCCTGCAAATGACCACGCAGCGCATTTATTACGATGATTCCTTTCAGTCCCATTTCGACGCCCAGGTGGTTAGCTGCGGACCTGGGGCGTCCGTCCCGTCAGCTACTGGTTCGGCCACGTGGGAAGTTGTGCTCGACCTCACCGCCTTTTACCCAACGTCGGGTGGGCAGCCGCACGACACCGGCTCGATCGCGGACGCTCGAGTGGTCGACGTTCGCGACGCAGGGGAAGACATTATCCACGTTGTCGATAAGCCGCTCTCTGTAGGCGCAGCAGCGGCTTCCATTGACTGGCCGCGCCGGTTCGACCACATGCAGCAACACACGGGCCAACACTTACTCTCCGCGATATTTCAAGAACGCTTTGGACTGGCTACCGTTTCCTTTCATCTTGGGGCGGAAATCAGCACCATCGATTTGCGCGGCCCCGAACCTTCACAATCGATCCTGGACGATGCCGCGCTCGCGGTGAACGGTGTAATTTTTGAGAATCGTCCTATCACTGTTCGCTACGGAACGGCGGAACAACTGGCGGCTATAGGTGTGCGCAAAAAGGTGGAGCGGGCCGGTATTCTTCGCGCTATCGAAATTGCGGGCGCTGATTTACAGCCTTGTGGCGGAACGCACGTTAGGCATACTGGGCAGATTGGGATCCTGTTGCTGCGCGGTGTGGGCAAAGTCCGGCAGGATTGGCGGGTTGAGTTTGTCTGCGGCGGACGGGCGGCGCGATTTGCTCGCGCGGATTTTCAAACATTAAGGCAACTGGGTGGACGACTGGAAGTACCACCTGAAGAAGCGGCAGCCGCATTAGAACGCGTGTTTTCGGAGCGCGACACGCATTATAAAAATTTGCGAGCTGCATTGACGCGGCTGGCGCAAGCCGAAGCGGCCGTGGCACTGTCCTCAACGCAGCCACTTAATGATGGTACAAAGGTGATTGCGATGGTTATCGAGGAGAGCCACCCGGAGTATGTGAGTGCGATTGCTTCTGTATTTACCAAAACAGAAAAAACCATTGCACTATTGGTTCGCCGGGAGTCCGGAGACATCATTCTTGCGCAAAATCCTTCGGCGAAGCGCGATATGACCATGCTTCTCAGGCAGTTGTTCGGAAAGATTCCGGGCAAGGGCGGCGGAACCAAAGACTTCGTGCGAGGCAAACTCGCCGACGCATCGCAGGCAGCCGATGCGATAGATACCGCAAGATCTCTGCTGACTGAGTAGAGCTATCCCCACGGGAACCGCTTTCTGACGACAAGGTGCGAGTTGCGTGGTTGACTGGTTGACTTGATTTTCCTAGCGAAGTAACATGCCGACGCAATCGAAATCGCCTCGTAACTTGTTTCCGCGTTGGACCTTTTGTTCCGGGGTACATCATCTTGCCAGCCGAAGTCGTCTCTCACTACCGCCTTCTAGGGCCGCTTGGAAGCGGTGGGATGGGCGTGGTCTACCGCGCCGAAGATACGGACTTGCGCCGCACCGTTGCACTAAAGTTTCTTCCTGAAAAAAATGCCAGCAATCCGCGCGTTGGCGAGCGGCTTCGGCGCGAGGCACGCACCGCTTCGGCGCTCAACCATCCGAATATCTGCACCATTTACGAGGTTGGAGAAGACGCCGGCGAAGTCTTCATCGCCATGGAATATGTGGAAGGGCGCCCGCTTTTGGAGTTGATCCGCGCAGGACTTCCCAGCGAAACGCTTTTGCGTCACGGGCGTCAACTGGCTTCAGCGCTGGCGCACGCCCACGACCACGGTGTCATCCATGGAGATCTGAAGCCGCTAAACATCGTCGTTACGTCACAGGGAGACGCCAAAATTTTAGATTTTGGTTTGGCTCGTAGAAGAGATCCCGCGGAATTTGATAAGCAAACGCTGCAGCCAATCTCTGCCGAAGACCTACTTAGTCTTGGGGGCACGCTCCCTTACATGGCCCCAGAACAACTCCAGGGTAGCGACGCTTCTCCATGCACCGATATTTGGTCGCTCGGGGTGGTGCTCTACGAAATGGCTGCGGGCACCCGCCCGTTCAAGGGCGATAATTTTTACCAGTTGTGCAGTGCGATTTGTAAAGAGGCACCACCGCCACTGCCGCCGCAAGTTTCGCCGGGCCTGGCGACTGTTATTTCACGATGCTTGGAGAAAGAGCCGGCTCGCCGTTACCACCGCGCCAGTGAGGTGCATGCAGCGCTGGAGGCATTGACTGCCTCCCCTTTCGAGATAAGAGATCACACGCCGCTTCGCGCGGCACCTCCCCGCGCATGGCGGTTGAGGCTTGCAATCGCAGGCTTGATACTGCTGTTCGCAGCCGGTTTATTCCTCAGCCGTGGCAAGTTTTCGACGCGCAATGCTTTGGCGGCCGTACCCGCGCAAGCTTTACTCGGAGTGCTCCCGCCTCTAAGCAGTGGCGATGCGTCGCAAGCCGCGTTTGAAGGCGGCCTTGCCGACACGCTCAATTCGCGTCTTGGTGAACTGAGCACTCGACACGCGCTGTCCGTAATTCCGATGAACGCGATGCTGGAAAAACACGTGACCACCATCGACGCCGCTCGGCAGCAATTTGGAGTCAACCTGGTCTTGGTGCTAAAGGTTCAACGCGCCGGCGCAGACGTGAGAGTAAATTACGCTCTGGTAGACGCTCGTTCGCAGAAGCAGCTACGCGGCGGAACCATTACCGCTGCCGCTTCTGATCCTTTTTTATTGCAGGACCGGGTCTTTGGAAGCGTCGCCGAAGCAATGGAATTGCAGCTTGCGCCGCAAGAAAAAAACTCTCTCGCCTCGCGTGGGACTACCGAACCCGCGGCTTACGATTTTTACGTTCAGGGGCGCGGTTACCTGCAGGATTATGTCGTGCCGGAAAAGGTGGAGGACGCCATCGTCTTATTCCAGCGCGCGCTCGAAAAGGATCCGGCCTATGCTGCTGCGACCGCTGGTTTAGGTGAAGCATACTGGCGGAAATATCAATTGACGCACGACATTCGCTGGGCGGACGAGGCAATCGAGAGTTGTCAAACCGCCGCCAAACGAGGCCCGACATTAGTCGCAGCACACTTGTGTCTTGGCCGCGTGTACAGTACGCGAGGGGATTACCAGCGAGCCGCCGAACAATATAAGCGGGCCGTCGAGCTCGAACCCTCCAGTGACGAAGCATATGGTGGCCTCGCCCCTGCCTACGAGCAACTCGGCCGTACGGCGGACGCGGAGCAATCGTACAAACAGGCCATCGCGGTGCGTCCGAGCTACTGGGCGCCGTACAACTGGCTCGGGCTTTATTACATGAGGCACGCACGTTACCCGGAAGCTGCGACGATGTACACGCAAGTGGTTTCGCTGGCCCCTGATAGCTTCGTCGGTTACTCCAACCTTGGAGCCATTCGCATTTTGCAGGGGCAATATTCCGAAGCCGTTCCATTCCTGGACAAATCACTCAGCATTCGGCCAACGGCGGATGCACGGTCAAATCTTGCGACAGCTTATTTCCAAATGCACCGCTACCCGGAATCGGCGGCAAATTTTGAAGCGGCCGTGAAGCTCAACCCAAAAAACTATATTTTGTGGGGAAATCTCGCGGACGCCTACTACTGGGCGCCCGGAAGACGTTCAGATGCGGATACCGCTTATGCCAGAGCCATCGCGCTCGGAGAGGAACAGCTACGGCTGAACCCGAACGACGCGCAACTGTTGAGTAGTTTAGCGATGTATCACGCCATGCGAGGCGATCGAAAGCCCGCGCTCGAGAAGCTCAATGCGTCGCTTCACCTCCAGCCAAAGAGCCCGGATATGCTTTTGAATGCAGGGATCACTTATGAACAACTCGGCGACACTTCGAAGGCGCTCGATGCCCTGGAGAAAGCAGTGTCGTACGGTATCTCGCCACAAATTCTGGCCGACACACCCAATTTCGAAAAGCTACAAGACAATGCGCGATTTCGCGGATTGCTTGGCGGCAAACAAACGAAATAAAGGAGGATCTATGCATTATCTTCGCGTGAATCACGGTTTGCTGTTTCGATCCGGCCTCGTATTGCTTTTTGTTCTGTGGGCCAACGGATGCGGGCATGAGGCGAAGGAGGAGAAGGAGGAATCGGCCGGAGAATATGTAAAAATTAGCTGTGCCGACCGGACAGTCGATGTAGATCCGACGGTGGGCGCGAAGCCCGTCGCCGTGTACGTGTGCAGTGGTCGCACCGTTACATGGAAAGCCAACGGCCATGTTTTTAAAGTGGAATTCAAGGGAGATTCACCGTTTTCAGGCGACGAGAAGGCCTTTCACAATGACCATGCGACATCCAAGAGCATGAAACACTTGGGTGCCTTGACCGTGTTTGAATACAAAATAACGGTTGACGGCAAGGTATTCGATCCGCAAGTAATCGGCGGCGGCGGGAACTAAACCGCGGCGTCGGCCCCAGCCCCAGCATAGGCCCCTAACAGATCCTGAAACATTGAAAATACCGCCATGTTTGGGGCGAGGAGCTCGCCAGTCTCAACCCGTCGCCGAGGATATGAGCCAAGCGACGAATGCGGCGTTTCGCGATGGCCTGCATCTGGGCAGACTTGACGCGGAGAAGCGCGCAGAACCGCACGTTAGCGTTGGCCGTTGGAATACGGATAGCGATCGAAAATCATTCTCTGCCGGCTACCACGTGGGTTACAAACAAGAGAATTACGCGATGCAGCGCCAACAGTAATCGTAGAATTATCGCTGCTTCCCCGCAATTTAGGCGGGAAGGTTTCGCTTTTAGTTAGAACTGCTAAAGCCAAAGAGGCCTGGTGCGGCGCGGATTTCGGACTGCGCGATGGGACTGTCGTGCTCTAATTCTCGAGCCGAGCTCGATGCTAGCTGCAAATCGGCGAAGGTCGTATCACCACAAAATCTGCAACAGATTGCTGTAGTCATCAGTCCACAAAGGCACGGCATGTCTTACCGGGATTGGGCCGCTGACTCGAGAAACGGCTGGCAACGAGAGCACACGGGAGTTACGCGAGAGCAGTATCCATCGACTGGGTAAAAAAAGGTCACTAGGCACCAAGCCGCCCTGATACCCGGGATCATAGATAAAGGCGGTGTGAAGGTGAAAATACTCCGCTTCTTTGGCAACGACCGAGGCCAGGTCCATAGTGCGGTTGCTAATATGCACGGCAATGACGGAGTCTTCGTCCCGCAGATATTTCAGATAGAGTTCGAAGGCTTCTTTCGTCAGAAGATGAATAGGGACGACGTCGCCACTGAATGCATCGACTACCAGGACATCGTAGGTTTGCGCCTGGCCATGTGCTAGTTCGCGCTCGAGAGAGATTCGCGCGTCACCTTCCACAATCTCGACGCGGGCTCGGCTATCCGAAAGAAAAGAAAAATACCCATACTTGCCCGATGCTACCCGGACCACTTCAGGATCGATCTCGTAGAACCGAAAGAGATCGCCCGGTAAACCGTAGGTGGCGATCGTGCCCACTCCCAATCCTATGGCACCAACTCGGACGCTTCGCGGAGCGATGGAACCGTTTTGCTGCCTCGGATAATTCAACAAGGCTAGCCCGACGCCACTGTTCTTTGAATAATAGCTTGTGGCGTAGCGGCGCGACTCTGGCGCAATGAGTTGCGTGCCATGATACGTATCCTCATGAGTCAGCACATTAAAGTTAAACCGCGGATCGGCGGCTTCTCTTTTTTGAATGTAAAGCATGCTGTAGAAATTCCGCTGTGCCCACTGCGACATCCGGTAGTGTCGCGTTCCAGCCCAAATCAGCGCAAACGCAGCCGCTATAACCATTCCCGACAAACACCACGGAATCAGCTTGGACGAATAGCTCGCGAGCGTGCTGCGCTCGTTTTTTTGTGGAGGACGAAAGGCTAGTAGCAAACAAACGACAGCAACTGCAGCCAAAGGCCCGGAAGGCCAATCGGATACAAAATGCACCAAGCCATCAGGCTTTCCGCGCAGCAAGAACCCGGCGGTCAACAAGCTCCAGGTTATCAAAGCCAGGAAGATAAATGCGTTCTGGCGATGAACCCAGGAGGTTTTATCTCGTATCGCCATCACCGCCATCAAACTCAAGCAGATGGCAGTGCCGAACTGCATCTCCCAGTAACCTTTGAAAAGAAACGGCGCAATCAGATTCACAAAAGCGCTTCCGGCTACGCCTCCTAACGCAATCATGAGATAGAAAGACGTGAGGTGTTTTGATTGCGGACGCCTGCGGTACAATTCGCCATGACAGAGGCAGCAGCACGCTAGAAGAGAAACCAGGAACACGGCAATAAATGTCCACCGTCCTAGGCCGAGACCGCCATAGAACAGGATCGTTATCAGTGTGGTTGCCAAAAGAAAGAAATGAAACAGCCCTGGACGATACCAGCGCGGGTGATCGAAGCACACAATGAAGGAGATCAGATAGACAGCCAAAGGCAATACCCACAAAAGGGGAATAGGCGCGAGGTCTTTGGTGAGAAAATTACTCGTCGCCACCAACATGAGTGACCCGAGCGCCGCGAAAAGGAACCACACTGCCCTCGCGCTTCTCGAGGGTGGTGCGACGGATAGGTCCAGGTCGCCGTCGCCCCGAACTATCACGTTGGCTTCAGGAGCGCTCCTTGCAGACATCGTGGCGCACGCAGTCGCGATAATCACGAACAAGGCATAGCCTGTACACCAAATCCAAGCCTGCGTATGCAATCGAAACATCCGCTCCGCCACAAAGGGATAGCTCAACAGCCCAAGCAACGAGCCGACATTGGACAATGCGTATAACCGATACGGAGAATCCCCGGGGTATACGCGCGCGAACCAATGTTGCATAAAGGGCCCAGTCGTGGAGAGCAAGATTGCCGCCGCTCCCACGCCCCCCAGAAGCACACGCAGAATTAACCACACGGCGATTTCACCGCTTTGTGGCTTCCAGCCAGGTCCCGGAGTAATGGGAGAGGTCCACAGAAAAGCTGTGATACCCATCAGGGCCACCGAAACTACCAGAAGAGTTGTATGCAATTTCGCCTGGCTCCTCAGAGCCAACTTCGAAACGCTGACGTGCGCATAACAATAGCCCGCCAGCAAGGCCGTTTGGAAAAATAGCAAAGACGTGGTCCAGACTCCCGCTGTGCCCCCGAACCAGGGAAGAATGTACTTGCTCATAAGTAACTGCACATTGAACAAAAGGAAGGCGCTTAGAGTGATTCCGGAGGCAAACAAAAAACGCAGTAGGGTTAGGCTGCCGGTTCGCTTGGGCCCGGTACCCCCGCTTTGAGACTGTAATTCAGCAGCCCGCGGAGCCATTTCGGCGAGGCCGTGTTCAGTAAATGCCATAACGCCAATGGTATGGCTTTTTGCTTTCTTGAAGAATTAATTTCGAACGATGCGTATCGGAAATGCAATGCCCCATGCTGCCGCAACGAACACTTTGGGATTGCATAAACACAGAATGTCTCCTCCAGCGCCGTGGTGTAGGAGGAGCCTTTGCAAAACCCAGTCGAGTAAAAAAAGCTGACAATTTATTAGCCGTTCGAGTAATATCTCGCCCAGCGCAGCCAAGCAACGCGGTTGCACACCGCCCTCTACACCATCCACCAATCGTCGCGGCCAGGGCGACGGCAACTGCATCAACCGGTGACTGGGGCCTTTCCAACGGAGCATTGTGCCACTCGGTCTCAATGCCCATCTAGCGTGGAGATCGTTTCCTATGTTGCGAAATCAATCTAGCCTTCTTCCAGCTATGTTTCTCCTGATAAGCCTCGCCGGATAGGCGGAACGGCGGAGGGATCACCATAGGAGACCACAAAATGGATTCGCCAATGGAAAAGAGGCAAGGAGCCGACCTCCGCGATTATCTAGCCGCCGAGCGAACGTTTCTCGCATGGATTCGCACCGGTCTTGCGTTGATGGGATTTGGCTTCGTGGTTGCTCGGTTCGGGCTTTTTTTGCAACAACTCCGATTCATCGACCACGCTCCTCCTATGACATCGTCCGGCGTGTCGCTGTGGTTCGGAACCGCGCTCATCGCGGTCGGAGTCGTTGTAAATCTCTCTTCCGCTCGGCGCCATGTTCGATTGGTCCACGAATTGGACCGATGCGAGTCCGCAAGTTCTCATTCTGTGAGCCAAGCCGTTGCGACCGCCTTATTCCTGGCTCTTGTCGGACTGGCAATGGCGATCTATTTGGTTTCCGTCCGCGGTTCCGCGAATCTCTCTTCGGACAATCATGAGGAGGTAATCATGGCATCGGGATCGAGCAAGGAAGCGTTCGCGGCAGGCAACGGAATCATCGACCAGCCGAGTAATCACTCGGTCGATCAAACGGTGGAGAAACTCAAGAACATTTTGCAATCCAAGGGAATTACGCTTTTCGCGCTGGTCGACCACAGCGGTGAGGCGGAAAAGGTGGGAATGAAAATGCGTCCCACCAAACTGCTGATCTTTGGCAATCCCAAAGCCGGCACACCTCTCATGCTGGCCTCGCCGAGCGTCGCCATTGACCTCCCTCTTAAAATTTTGGCTTGGGAAGATGGTCAAGGTAAAGTCTGGCTTTCGTACAACAGTTCGGACTACTTAAAGGAGCGGCACCGTCTGTCGCGGGAGCTGATGCAGAGTCTCGCTGTCGTTGGGACCTTGGCGGCCAAGGCTGCCGAGTAGTTCCAGAACAGGGTCATTAATGTCCGTGAAATTATTTCACTTTAGGGAGGGTACCCATTGAACCACTTGGGCAACTTCGCGTCGTTTCGAAGGTAGCCTAAGTTATTGAAATTCTGGTGGACGAGACCGGGGTCGAACCGGCGACCTCCTCGTTGCGAACGAGGGAACTAAATTCATAAGGCGCGGTGCTGCAACCACTTACGTCTTTCGAATCTGCCTTTAAATGGGCAACTTGCGCAACTCCATTGCCCAGTGCTTGTTCGGGTGTCGTTAAAAACGCGTCTGAGCTGAGGTTAGCGCGACCAAACAAGGGTAGCCTGGACATTCGAAAGATTCTCAAGCTCGTACGTGGGTGCGATTCCCATCGCCCGCTCCATAAAGCCTGTTGATGCAGTTCGCTTTACTGGCTTCAGTTCCCTGAAAACGCTGCCCGGAGAGTTCTAACTCCTCGAACCACACAAGTCCATAAAGTGAGTGCGGAACATCTCGAGGGGAGTGGAAGGAATCGCGACATGGTTCAGGCTGAACCGGAATACCGGCCCCCGATCGATAACCGCAGGATTGTGGAGACACGCAAACCCCGTGATCGATCCCGCCCATTCTTTGATTGGGTAATGCAACAAGGGCTGGCGGCTGAGTTGCGCAAGTTTATGCGCTATGTCCTGAGTCCGCGCTGTCACCTCAAGCACAATACCTACTTCGTGGGGGACATGCCTCGCGCCGGGCTCGAGACCGCCCATTACCCCGTTAACGCCATACTTATGAAAGACAATGCTATAAAGACTCTCATCTGCTTTGTCGCCGAGCACGCGAGCGGCGCTCTCGTCGATGCACCTACGCACTGCGTCTAGCCAATCGTCTAACTGACGGATGATATACGGGTCGCGTATCCCACCTACAATAATGCTTTGATATCCCGCCAGTTCTGCTCCCTCAAGTTTCACGGTGTAGGGTTCGGATATGAAATTGCTCCCTCGAATCCTGACCGTTACGTTATCAATCGCTTCAAAGCTTGCCTTCGTGAGGTCGAATGTCCCGGAACATTCGCGATGCAGGTAGGGATTGGCGTTCTCGTACAAGCTGTGCGCAGCCACACTCTGCGGGGTGCAACGCAAGCCGGCGCCATACGGACGGATTGTGATTTCGTCCTGGCTGACGGTGGTGAAGATGACGCCCATGCCGTACGTCTCGCAGACCAGCGTTCCACACTCCGATACTTTGCCAGCGTGCCACGCCAGCCCCGGCGGAAAACCGTGCATCAATGGGATCGCGGCAAAGAGTGCCGAGTCGCTGCATCGCCCGGCCAGCACGAAATTGGCCCCGTCCGATAATGCCTCTTGGAGTGGCTCAACGCCCATCATGCCGACGATACGGGTACTTTCGTCAATGACGCTGTCGCTGATCGGCGGGGCTGGACTTAGGGAAAGGATGCGATTTTCATGCAGCAGCCTCTTGAGGTAAGCCCTGTCCTGCTCCGCATAGATTACGGCGGTCCGCAAAGTCAGATCATGTTCAGAAACGATCTCACGTGCGATCTCCAGAACCCAATCAACGTGGATATCTCCACCCGCCGTGCCCGCGGAGCCAATGATTACTGGGATGTTGGCCTTTCGACCGGCGCGCAGTATCAGCGACAGGTCGCGCTTCACAGCCTCCCGCGGAAAAGCGGGTATCCCCGTTCCTAGAGAAAAAGGACCTGCATCCGTGGTGCCCGCATCGCAGGCGATGAAGTGGGGGCCCTGCGCCAGCGCTTCGTCCAAAGCAACGTCGCTGATACCTATGCCGACGCTTCCGATTGGCGCTACGAATCGAATTTGTTGTAATTTTTCGTTTGCCATTTCTATTGACCCGAAACGTGATTGCGCTGTGAGCTGCGAGCTCGGAGAACTATCCCGTCAAAAGCCAGCACAATGAGTAATAAAGTCTTTGCAGTTGCGCTCGGTGCGCGGTCACGGGATCTCGATATCAATAAGCGGTGCGTATTGTTGTCCCCCGTGAGTGTCACTGTCCAAAAGGTCTCCTTGAAACCGGGGCCTGGGTATGGAAGCTTTGAAGGCCAGCGCCTCGGGCACAACAAAAAACCGAACGTCCTTCACGGGAAGGCGATAAATCTGCGCGATTAGTTCGGCGGTTAGGACTTTACTGTCTCTGACACGTTCGAAGGTTTCCTTGGCATCGAACATGATATCGAATGTCAGTTCGAAGGGGCCCGCATTTTTGCTGCGGATCAGTCGCGCGAGTTCACCGAGTTTCGTCATGATTATCGTTTATCCTTAACCTACGTTGATATATTCAATCGGGAACATCTCACATGGATCGTCGGGCTCAATCACGTGGTTGACGCAGAACCGGTAGACTGGACCCCTTTCCAAGTAAGCGGGACTGTAAAGACACGCCATTCCGGTTATGAAACCGCCCCACTGAGGAATTGGAAGATGTAGCGCTTGATGCCGAGCCAACGAAACAATCGTAGTAGCTATCTCCTGGGTCGCGGCCGTCACCTCCATGACGAGGCACAACTCGTGAGAGCGAATTTCCCGAACGGGCTCAAGCGGTCCCATGGTACCGTCCTTGCCGTAGACACGCACGTTGAAGACGTGACCGCTGGCAGTTCTATCGTTTGCAAACACTTCAGCTGTTCGGACTTTGACTCTTTCTGTAAGGCGAGCAATCCACGAATCAATTTGTCCGATGATGTAAGGGTCCCGGATAGATCCAATGACTATACTTTGATAGCCGACGCACTCGGCTCCTTCCAGCTTGATCGTATATTTATCTGAAGGATGAAATCGGCTTCCTCGAACCCGCACGCGGCGCCCATCCAGCGCCACATAGGTAGCCGTGGAGAGATCCAGAGTTCCGCTCGATTCGACAAGGTGGTAGGGGTCTGAGTTCTCATAAAGACTGTGGGCGGCCACACTCTGTGGGGTACAACGCAGTTCGGGATCGAGAGCGTCGATATCGAAATAATCCTCCGCGAACGTCGAAAACATACAATCCGGCGAAGGTCTAGCAACGGCGGCGGCGGCCCCGCACTCCAGTATCTTGGCCGCATGCCAGGCAAGGCCCGGCGAGATACCCATCTGAATTGGTATGCCGGCGAAAATTGCGCAGTCACTCGATCGACCAGCGATGACCACTTCCGCGCCATTCTGCAGCGCGCGTAAGTAGGGCTCCTCGCCCATCATGCCGACGATGCGTTCGGCACGATCAATAACTGCGTCGGTGAATTCGGGAGCTGGGCTCAAAGGTGTCACGCGCCCTTCGTGAAGGCGTTTCTTGAGATATTCCTTGTGCTGCTCCGAATGAATCAGCGCCATGGAGAATCGCAGATTCTCCTCGCGCGCGATCTCCAGCGTGATTTCTTTGAACTTTTCCAAATGTGGCGCGCCGCCTGCCGTTCCAGCAGAGCCGATGAGCAGAGGTAGTTTCGCGCGGCGCGCGGCCTGCAACATCAGCTTCAAATCACGTTTGATGGAGCGAACGGGGAATGCGGTCTGACCGGAACCCAGTGCGAATGGCCCCGGATCCGTCGACCCCGCATCGCAGCCGATGAAGTGGGGCCGTCTTGCTAAGCCAGCTTCTAATGAACTTTCCTTGAATCCCGACCCGCAGACACCTGTAGCCGATAGGACCCTAACTTCGCCATCACTCTGCTGCATTCTGTGTTCTCGCGTGCTGCACCTTGCTGGCAAGGCGGGAAGTGGGAGCTATTAAGCAAACTTCGGAACTTGCATGGGCATGATTTAATAAAAGTGGAAGCGCGACGCGGAAACGGCTGCCGCGACCATCTTCGATCAGCAAAACTCGCACGTTTAACTCTCCACTATTAAATCGCTGGATATGTTATCTCACTTCGAAGAGAGGAAGCGCGCGAATATTGGACGTTCGCGCAAAAGTTTCCGGTTGCTCGTAGGATGCCCTGGAACCTCGTGGTGATCGACACGGCTACGGGCAAAGAGCTTGAGGTCCTGCCTATCTCAAAGGACGTTGATGATATAGTCTACGACCCGGCGATGAAGCGCATTTACGCCGTTTGCGATGGCACAGTGGATGTCTACCAGCAGAACGGCGCGGATGATTACAAACTTCTGAGAAAGATTGCTTCAGGCCCCGTCGCGAAGACCGGCCTCAAGCATTCGCGTGTCTCCGTGCAAGATTTTTCAGTGGAGGTGATTGGAGCGTGAAGCCTGATGCCGATGCCTATTGAGCCCCAAAGCCTTGAGCTTTCAAAGCCGCCAACTCACGTGCGCTGGCGTGTGGTCTCACTGTTGGCCGTTATGGCCGGACTCACGTACGTGGATCGATTGAACCTGGGTATAGCCGGCAGATCCATCGAACAGGAATTCAAGTTTGACACCCAAACCATGGGCTGGATATTGGGATCTTTTAGCCTCGGTTATGCGATCTTTCATATCCCGGGTGGATGGTTGGCGGACCGTTTCGGGCCGCGGCGGATTCTGTCATTGGCGATCCTTTGGTTTTCATTTTTCACAGCAGCAACAGCTTTTGCGCCGAGCCTGCCAGGGTTGCGAATGTTGGGTGCAGCGTGGTCATTTGCGATACTTCGCTTCGTGATGGGTCTCGGCGAGGCGGCCGCACTTCCGGTCGGCAATAAGATGATGGCGTATTGGCTCGGGCCGAAGGAGCGTGCCTTCGGAACGAGTGTATTCCTGGCAGGAGTCGGGGCCGGAGGAATCATGGCTCCAATCGTCATCGGCATGATGACGAGACATTGGGGATGGCGAGCGTCCTTTGTAGGCGCCGGAATCATTGGAATACTTGTGGCGATCGCTTGTTATACACAGATTACAGATCGTCCAGAGGAACATTCCGGCGTAAACGCCGCAGAACTTGCCTTGATCCGCGGCGAGAGGAAGCCAGAAACAGATCCGGCGAAACAGATCAAAAAAGTTCCGTGGTTTAAACTTTTTTCGAGTCCCTCGGTCTGGGGGCTCATGGTAGGTCACTTTTGCTTGGTCTACCCGGTATATATATTTTTCACTTGGTTTTTCATTTATTTAGTAAAGGTCCGTGGAATTACGATCACTAAGGCAAGCTTTTGGAGTTCTGCGCCCTTCGTTGCCAATTTGATTGTGGTGCCGATCTGGGGCTGGCTGTCGGACCGCGCCGCAGAGAGACTCGGAAAGCGTCATGGACGACGAGCAACTGCCTGGCTGGGGATTGGTTGTTCCGCTGCACTCCTGTGGTTCGGCACTCACACGTCGAACAACACCTGGGCACTTCTGGAGCTTGCGGGCGCTGCGGGATTTAATTTTGCAGCATCAGCCGTCCTATGGACGACGTGCAATGATATTTCGGCAGAGTATTCCGGATCTATCTCGGGAATTATGACTACCTTTGGAAGTTTGGGAGGCTGGCTTTCACCCGTATTGACGGCTTTGATAGCCAGGAAGTTTGGGTGGATTCACGCCCTCGACTTTGCAGCCCTTGTCACCCTTACGAGCGGATTGGCATGGTTGGTAATAGACGCTGACAGAGTCATTCGGGACGAGGGCATTCCGGCCCTTGAGGCCCACAGCAGTGATTAATCCTCGATGATTGTTTAGGACTGAGGCGCTCCCAGATTGTTACGCGCGCGTTCTGACACACAGCTTCTCAAACGAACCGCTCAACCGTAGACTGCGACCGAAATACCAGACCGAACCTACAAACAGATCGGCTATTCCTTTATAAAATGTCGGAGGTACGATCATGGGCGAGTCCACGCTCTGGCATTCAGCGTATCTCCGGTCCGTTCATCCGCTCCCTGCGAAGGCGTATTTGCAGCGCTGGGCACTACAGGCGGAACACACGGTCGTAACTGGCCAACTTGGCCTACTCGTGCAAATGAAAAAATTAGCGTAAGTGTTTTAGAATCTGGTGGACGAGACCGGGGTCGAACCGGCGACCTCCTCGTTGCGAACGAGGCGCTCTCCCAACTGAGCTACTCGCCCACGAGCAGCAAACGAATTTTAGCAGAGCACTGCGGAGTTGCCAACCGGCACGCGTGGTTCGCACGTCGCATTTGGCGACAAACCAGGCAACGGTTTACGGTTGATCGCCGTTAGCGCCGCTTCGTTGCGCAACAATTTTCCGTGCATTTTGATATAGGGCGCGCGCTTGCGGAATTGCCTCAACAGCTTTTTGTACCTGCGGGTCAGCTTCCAACAAAACCTTGAAGCCTTCTTGCGTGCCGTAGGCCGACATAAAAACTTCCTGCTTTATCTTGCGCTTCACCCAATCCATGTTTTCGTCTATTTCCGTTTCGGTGTAGCGTACATTGTGTTTCGCAAGATAATCGCGAAAATTCTTCATGACTTTGTCGTCGGCCGTGAAGTCATGAGTAATCGTCGGTCTGCCACCCAAATAGTTCCGTGTAAATCCGCCCACGCCTTGTTCCGCCGGGAAAAAGACGTCATTGCGATACATCAGTTCCTGAAACTTCGTCAGTTTCGGCGAAGCTACGACAATGTCCGGCGTAATTCCGCCGCCACCAGTAACCTGGCGTCCGCTGTCGGTAAGCTTCACTTCCGTTGGATGCTCTGGGACTTTTCGCTCGTAATGATATTCGTAGAGTGAAATGGATTTGTAATCGCGCTGAATCAGGCGGCCGCTGGGCGTGTAATAACGCGCGGTGGTGAGCGCGAGGCCAGTGTTTTCAGCCATCGGGGTAACGGTTTGAACCAAGCCCTTGCCAAAGGTCGTTTCGCCTACAACGAGCCCGCGATCGTGGTCCTGCACCGCGCCTGACACAATTTCGGTTGCCGAAGCAGAGTTGCCATTCACCAGAATCACAAGTGGCACGGTATTGCCTTGATTGCCGCGCACGGCGTAGTAGCGGCGCTCTGGGGAAGTACGTCCGTGATGAGAAACGATCAGTTGATTCTTTTCCAGGAACATGTCGCCGACCGCAACCGCTTCATTCAACAAGCCGCCGGGATTACCGCGCATGTCCAGGATAAATCCATCCAGGTTACTGGCATTCAGTTGCTTCAACGCCTCCGCGATTTCGCGATCGGTAGTTTCATTAAACGCCGACAAGCGCACATATCCAATTCCGGGCTTCAGCAGGAATGCAATGTCCACCGAGTGACGTGGAATTTCATCGCGCGTAACGGTAAACACCAACGGATCGCTGTAGCCTTCGCGTGAAACCGTAATTTTTACCACGGTGCCGCGGGGCCCCTTGAGCATATCCGCTACTTCGCTGGTGGTCAGTCCTTCGGTGGATTTTTCATCCACCTTCATAATCACGTCGCCGGGTCGCAGCCCCGCGTTGTACGCGGGCGCTCCAACATAAGGAGACATGACCACAGTGTGGTTCTCGCGAGGCGCAACCACCATGCCGACGCCGTAATACTTGCCGCGTTGGTCTTCGCGCAGCAACGCGAATTGCCGCGAATCAAAGAAGTTTGAGTGAGGATCGAGAACGCGCAGCATTCCCGGAATCCCGCCCTGGTATACAGCCTTATCCACATCGACCGACTCGGCGTAGTTCGATTGAACCACATCGAGCACCCGCGTGAAATCGCGCACAGCCGCCTGGTAATCGTCGGACGAGGAGCTGGTCGCCCGTACCGACGGGCCATATATTCCGCCCAAAACTGCCGACAGGATAAGAACTACCACTACCAGGACAAATCCACGGCGCTCTGAATTCATGTTCATCCTCGTGCTCCAGCGTGATTTATCAAGTATAACATGCACGCCGCCAAGTGTCGTTTGACACTATCGTGCACCCTTTCTATGATGCCTGTAGGCCATAAAAAGGCCACTCGCGCCGATGCTAAGCATTCCTCACATGATCGTGGTCTTTGTAATTGTTTTGGTCGTTTTTGGCCCAAACAAACTGCCCGAGCTCGCCCGCGGCCTAGGCAAGCTTATGGCTGAATTCCGCAAAGCCTCCACGGACTTCAAATCCGCTTTTGAGGAAGAGATGCGCGAAATGGAGCGGCAGGCGCGAATTACAGAGTTGAAAAAACAGGCCGCCGCGGAAGTTGCCGCTGCTGAGGCGGCTACCCGTACAACTGACGGTGCGGCTGCTTCGGGAGACGCCGGGCCGGTGTCGCAAGCTAATCACGAACTTCAGGACAGAATCGAACCAGTAATATCGCCCGCAACGGAGGCGGTTGCTCGGTCGAGCGACCAGGGTAGCGAGGTTTCACCGCATAACCCCTACGTGCAGGTGGAACACCCAGTTCCCTCAGAGCCGCAGGATCGCGATCCTGTCCATGACAAATAGCCCTTTGTTTCGCCCCGCAGTACCGGCCGATCTCGCAACGCCAGAGAACGAGCCCGGCGCGCAAATGACTTTTTTCGAGCATCTGGTCGATTTGCGCAAACGCATCATTAACTCTCTTATCGCCATCGGCATCGGCGCGTTCATCGGCGTTTACGTTTCAAAATACTTTATCAATTGGATTACCCGGCCGATGCTCAAAGCGCTTAAAGAGGCCGGACTTGATCAGAAACTGATCTATACGCATCCAGCCGGATATCTGAATCTTGTCATTACCCTCGGCGTGTACATTGGCATTGTGCTGGCGTCGCCAGTAGTCCTTTACCAACTCTGGCTGTTTGTGGCTCCCGCTTTGTACCGACACGAACGCAGCGCCATTTCCGGATTTCTTTTCTCCACCGTGTTTCTGTTTTTGTCTGGTATTGCTTTCGGGTATTACATCACCTTGCCCTATATGCTGAAGTTCCTCGTTAGTTTTCAAGGGCCTGTGGTGCCGATGATCAGCATCAATGAATATTTTGATCTGATTCTCATGGTCCTTCTCGGCTTGGGGCTCGTATTTGAATTGCCTATCCTGATCTTTTTTCTTTCATTGTTCGGAATTGTTACCCCGACTTTCCTCTGGAAAAATTTTCGTTATGCCATTCTGGTGATTGCAGTCGTCGCCGCCATCGTCACGCCGACGCCCGACGCAACCACTATGCTGATTTTTATGGCGCCAATGGTCGCGCTATACGTTGCCGGCATCGGTGTTTCCGCTATGGTGGTGCGCAACAAAGCCAAGCGCCTCGCCGCGGGAGAAGCCCGCTAGATGGTCGGAAATCGCCTGGCCCTGTTTTCGCTAGCACTTGGAGTTTGTGCGACCTTCGCGAGTTTCAGCGGATGCAAAGCAGCAGGCGATCAATCGCAGTCCGTCCGTCAGAGTACTTCTTCCAACGCAGCTGTTCCCGACGCAAACAAAATTAGTTCGGATGCTCCTGCCCCCGAAATTACAGGCGGCTTCGACGGCAATAAGGCGTACGCACATGTAGCCAAGCAAGTAGCATTCGGTCCTCGGCCGTCTGGTTCGCCGGCAATTGCGCAGTTGCAGGAATACCTTGCCGCTGAATTGAAAAATTACGGCTGCAGCGTTGAGGCGGACACATTTACTGCGGACACTCCAGCCGGGCGCCTGCCGATGAAGAACTTTTTAGTAAAAATTCCTGGCGAGAACAGTGGAATTATTCTTCTGGGCACGCACTACGACACAAAACGGCTCGAGAATTTTATCGGCGCTGACGACGCGGCGTCATCGACCGCGGTGATGTTGGAGCTCGCGCGTCTGCTTTGTCGGCAACACGGTCACTATGCCGTGTGGATTGCTTTTTTCGACGGCGAAGAAGCGGTCAACAAGCAGTGGGTTGATCCCGACAATTGTTACGGAAGCCGGCAGATGGCCGCGCAGCTTGCCATTAGCGGAGATTTGCCTCGCGTGCGCGCTTTTCTTCTCGCGGATATTGTCGGCAGCAAGGCGCTGCGCTTCCGCCGTGAAGAAAACTCCAATAAAGGTCTGACTGACTTGATCTGGAATGCCGCCGCCAGGCTAGGCTATAAGGACATTTTTGTGAACGAGTCGTCGCCCATTGAAGACGATCATCAATCTTTTCTAAAACGTGGCGTGCCGTCGGTTGATGTCATTGACCTGGAAATACCTTACTGGCACACGCCTCAAGACACCCTGGATAAAATAAGCGGGAAAAGCCTCGCCGTCACGGGTCACGTTTTTCTCGAAAGTATCAAACGGCTGCAAGCCAAGTAAGTCTACTTTTCAAACGCGATGTCTTTGCCCGTCGATACTATCGAGTGTTTGTCAAAATCATCATCGTCGCGGTACGGAAAATCCGAGCGGTAGTGACTCCCACGGCTTTCTGTTCTCGCTAATGCGGAGCGCGCGATGAGCAGCGCCAGGGAATGCAAATTCTGCAATTCGTGTTCAGCTCGATCCGGCTTACTCGTCTTAGGCAACTGCAAAGCTTCCAGTTGCTCAATCGCGGCGCTCAATTCTTTTCCGTTGCGCAGAATTCCGACGTTTCGCCACATCAGATCGCGGATTTTTGTTAACGCCGTTGGCGCGGCCGCTTTTTCGGCATTTTTTGGAGGAACCGCGGCGGGAGTCACCTGGCCCGGCTTTGGGGCCGGACTTCCCGGCAAAGTTACGGCGCTGCGTTTAGCCACGGGCGCGTCCTTCAGCATTGCCTGTCCGGAGCGAGCGCCAAAGACCAGCCCTTCGAGCAGGGAATTACTCGCCAAGCGATTCGCACCGTGTACCCCGGTTGCAGCGGTTTCCCCGGCGGAATAAAGTCCGGGTATCGAAGTCCGTCCCCATAAGTCCGTCTTCACTCCGCCCATCATGTAGTGAGCCGCGGGGCAAACAGGCGCAAGATCGGTCGCAAGGTCCAATCCGTAACCCATGCATGTCTCATAAATTCGCGGAAACCGTTTTCTGAGAAACTCCTCGCTTTTTGCGGTCATGTCCAGATAAACATGTTCGCAGTGCGTGCGATGCATTTCGCTGACAATCGCGCGCGCCACCACGTCGCGCGGAGCGAGTTCCTGCGCTTCGTGATGCCTTTTCATAAATCTTTCGAGGTTAATATTGCGAAGTACGCCTCCTTCGCCGCGCAGCGCTTCGCTCAGCAGAAACCGCGGAGCGCCCTTGATAGCCAGCGCGGTGGGATGGAATTGCACAAACTCCATATCAGACAGCACCGCGCCCGCTTCATAAGCGATCGCGATTCCATCGCCGGTAGCCACGTCCGGATTTGTTGTTTCGCGATAAATTTGTCCGAGCCCGCCTGTTGCGAGCAGTACCGCTTTCGCGCGCACCTCATGCAGGGTGCCATCGGTTTCGTCGATAAAGCGCACGCCGGTTGCTCGTCCGTTTTCCAAAATAAGGTCTGTCGTAAACGCGTGGGCGCGCAAATGCAGATGTGGAATTGTGTGCGCTCGAGCGAGCAGCGCCCGGCTGATTTCGCGACCCGTCGAATCTCCCTGCGCGTGTAAAATGCGTGATCTGCTGTGAGCCGCTTCGCGCGTGTACGCCAGCTTGGTTCCCGCGCGATCAAACTCGGTGCCCCATTCGATCAGTTGCGTAATGTATTTGGGACCTTCTTCCACCAGAAGGGCCACGGCCTCTTTGCGGCAAAGGCCATCTCCGGCGTTGATGGTGTCTTGCTCGTGAAGCCCGATTTCATCTTCGTCGCTGAGCGCAACGGCGATCCCGCCCTGTGCCCACGCAGTCGCCGAGTCACTTAAATGCGACTTGGCCAAAACCAGCACGCAGCCCGCGGTGCTCAATTCAATCGCCGCGCGCAATCCCGCAACGCCAGAGCCCACAACCGCGTAATCAGCGTGGTATGTTTTGCGCGAAAGCGTCATTGAAAGATGTGTTCACCCGCCTTTTGCCTGATTATGGTAGCACGAACAAATTAGACTCCCTGCCTGCAACCTCCATTCATTCCAACGGCTGCCAGCCGCGGCCGAATCGTTGCGGCGGCCGTATCCATCGTTGTTTTAGGATTGCGCGGTTGTGTTACATTCTTCTTATCCACAAAATGAAACATAAGCCTATTGCTGTCAAATCCTCGGCGGAAAATTATTCAGTTGTTTGCGGAACAGGATCTTTCAGAAATATTCGTCGTGAAATTTCCGCCCTGGGCCGGTGGTCCAGTCTCCACGTGATAACTTCGCCGCGAGTCAACCGAGCTCTGGGCAAAGACTTGCGGAAGGCCTTGGAGAACAAAGCGAAATACACGCTGCACCTGATGGACGACGCGGAAAGCGCCAAAACTCTTCAAACCATCGAAAAAACTTCGCGTTCGTTAATCCGCTCCGGCGCTGATCGCAGGTCCTTGCTCATCGCAGTTGGCGGCGGCGTCGTCGGTGATGTGGCCGGCTTCGTGGCCGCAAGCTACCTTCGCGGGACGGCGCTGATGCATGTTCCAACCACGTTGGTCGCACAGGTCGATAGCTCCATTGGCGGAAAAACCGGTGTCAATCTTCCCGAAGGGAAGAATCTGGTGGGCGCGTTTTATCCCCCTTGGCGGGTCATCATTGATCCACTGCTGTTAAAAACTTTGCCGGCTCGCGAATTTCGCAGCGGCTTAGCGGAGGTCATAAAATATGGCATTATCGCGGACGCCGCCCTGTTCGCCTCCCTTGAAAAAGAGATGGCGCTCATTCTTCAGCGCGATTCCAAGATTCTGAACAATATCATTCGACGCTCAGTGAAAATAAAAGCTCGCGTCGTGAGCAAAGACGAGCGCGAGTCTGGCCTGCGTGAAATTCTTAATTTTGGTCACACCTTTGCTCACGCTTTGGAAACCTTGACGCGCTACCGTCACTTCCGGCACGGAGAGGCGGTCGCGTGGGGCATGATGTGCGCTGCCCTCCTCGGTCATGAAATCGGGTTAACACCGGCCGAAGATGTTTCGCGGATTGTCACCCTGGTGCGGAGCGTGGGCCCATTGCCTGAATGGCCGCGCCTCTCCCCTTCAGAAATTATTCAGACTATGCGATCCGATAAAAAATCGCAGGGCGGTAAAATTAGGTTTGTTTTGACGCCCAAAATTGGCAAAGCGCAAACTTACGATTCCGTTCCGCTGAGTGCGGTTAAGCGCGTGCTGCGCTTTGCGCCGCAGTTACTCTTGGATCGATCCGCAACTGTGCCAGCATTAAACGAAAAGATGGCCCGTGGTTGAACCCAGTACGCCAGTGAAGGGCACTCGCCCGGAAGGAGTATCAACCGAGGCGGAAGCGTCCCACAAAGTTCGCGCGATGTTTTCGCAAATCGCGCCAAAATACGACCTGCTGAATCATCTGCTCTCTTTACAACTCGATCGTCTCTGGCGCGCTCGCGTGGTTCGCCGCTTTTCAACGATTCTCAACCGCGCTGATGCGTCGGTGCTCGATCTTTGCTGTGGAACTGGCGACCTGGCTTCCGGATTGGCTCGCGCAGGCAAGGCTTCCGTTATTGGCGCGGATTTTGCCCATCCCATGCTGGTTCGAGCGCGCGCCAAAACCGCGAATATCGCACCCTCAAGTCGAATATTGTTTCTCGAAGCAGACGCTCTGCAGATGCCATTCGCTGATAAATCTTTTGACCTGGTTACCACAGCCTTTGGTTTTCGCAACTTAGCCAACTACGAAGTTGGACTTCGAGAAATCTATCGCATGCTGAAACCAGGTGGCGCCGTTGCGATTCTCGAATTTACCGAACCTCCGCGCGGCGCATGGGGCGATCTATATAAATGGTATTTCCGAACAATTTTGCCGAAAATTGGAGCGGCAATTTCCGGAGATCGAGCCGCCTACACCTATTTACCCAAGTCTGTTGAACGTTTTTTTCGCCCTTCCGAATTTGCGGCGTTGTTGACTGCTGTTGGTTATGAAACCGTTGATTATTCTGTCTGGACCTTCGGAACTGTGGCGCTGCATACCGCCAGGCGTGCTCTGTAAAGCTATTTATCCGGAAACTTTTACTCTTGTAGGCCGGCCAGCCGCATTTTAGAGAGCAGGGTTTTTGGCGAAACTCCCAGTTTTTCCGCGGCGCGTGTTTTGTTCCATTGGCTTTCGCGTAGCACCGATTCCAGCAACACCCGCTCCACATGATTTACCGCACGCTCTGTGACCGTTTCCAGGGATCCCTCCCAGCTGAAATCCTCCGGCAGCATTCCCGCGGGCAGTGTCTGCAGGTCTGGCTTGTGCGAATCCAGTTGCAACCCGTCCGCGGGGATGGTCACTCCATCGGCCAAAATGACGGCGCGCTCCAAAACGTTTTGCAATTCACGGACGTTTCCGGGCCAGCGGTATGCCAACAAACGCTCTCGCGCTTCCGGCGAAAGTTCCAGTCCCGGTTTTGCGAGTTCACGGCTCAGCTTGTCGAGAAAATAATCAGCCAGTTGCAGCACGTCGTTGCCACGCTCTCGCAGCGGGGGAATCGTAAGCGGTACTGTGGCCACGCGGAAATACAAGTCTTCGCGAAACAATTTATTCGCAACTTGCTGCTGCAGGTTACGGTTAGTCGCGGTGATAATCCTTACATCCACTTCGATCGTCTGTGTGCCGCCGACGCGCTCGAAGCGCTTTTCCTCGAGCACCCGGAGCAACTTTGCCTGGATGGACAGCGGCAGCTCCCCGATTTCGTCCAGAAACAGGCTGCCGTGGTGCGCCATGTCCATCTTTCCTACTTTGCGTGCGCCCGCGCCAGTGAAGGCGCCGCGTTCGTGGCCGAACAATTCGTTTTCCACGAGTCCTTCGGGAATTGCCGCGCAGTTGAGCGCCACGAATGGCTGTTCACGCCGTGGAGAAAGATGGTGCACCGCGCGCGCAAAAAGTTCTTTGCCCGTTCCGCTTTCTCCCAGAAGCAGCACGGTTGATTCCGTTGCCGCCACTCGCTGGATCTGCTGGGTGATTTCACGGATGGAAGCATGCTCGCCGATAATTCGCGGGAATCCGTAGCGCGAAGTATATTCTTCCCGTAAAAGAAGATTTTCGCGCAAAAGTTCTTGTTGTTCGGCGGCGCGCTTTACCAGCAGATGAAGATGGTCCAGGTCGACCGGCTTTTGCAGAAATTCAAAGGCGCCTTCCTTCATGGCGGTAACGGCTTCATCCACTGATCCAAAAGCTGTCAGCAGCAGCACCGGAATTGTCGTATCCGCCTGCTTGGTCGCGCGCAAAACGTCCAGCCCGGAAGCGCCGGGCATTTTTAGATCCGTAATAACCATCAGATACCGTCGTAAGCGCACCTTCTGGATGGCCGCAGTTCCGTCCGGCGCTTCGTCTACGGCATAGCCCCAGCGCTCCAGCGCTTTGCGCAACATCGCGCGCAGCTCGTTTTTGTCTTCTACGAGTAGGAGAGGTTCCATCTCTTATGTATTTATCATGGATTGCGGTGGCTGAATTTTTTAGGCGGAGTGCATGTGCGTTTAAGTGAAGCAGGCGAGCATATGCGGAAAGCTTGGTAAGAACTGCGTTCTTAAACTCGAAAACTCATTTAGCGGCGGCTATTCGCGCGCCCAACCGATTTCTCCGCCCGACTTGCGCAGTTCGTCCTCCATATCGACCAGCGCCTGTTTCAGCTTCGCAATTTCCGCCTTTTGGATATCAATCTTTTCTGTTCTTTCTTTGATCCCTTCCCGCGTGTACTGTTCTTTCATCGCTTTTTGCGGATCCGTGTAGTACTGCAAGTCTGTTTTGTTCAGATCTCGTTGCAGTATATTGAGCTGCTTTTCCGCAGTTGCGAGCCGATCGTGCGCCTCTTTGAATCGCTTGCGCCAGGTTACTTCAGGGGATTCCTTAGGCTGGCCTTGGCCCTTCGCAGCGGGCTTGGCGTCATCGCCGGATTGAATTGCACTTTGTTGCGTGTCGGGCGGGGGAGTCGTTGTGGCAGGCCCCTGAACGTCTTTGGGCGCAGGCCGCGGAGCTATGTCATCTTCCGTGAAGACCTTTTTTGGTTTGGCGGCAGTTTTCTTCTCTTCGCGCGATTTCCGCGCGGCATCCGCCACCGGGTCGCCCGTTTGTTGTGAACTATCTTGTGCCCGGGCAAACAGCAACGGCAAAGCGAGCAAACATACCAGTACACCTAATTTCGTAGCGGCGATTCTTGCCCCGTAAGTTGCGCCCATAGTCTCCCGCCTGCTTCTCTAATCGCTATTGGGCCGCCATCAAGACTTTTGCGCGCCCATTCCTAATTCTACGCCTTCTCTCGGGCCGGTGCAGAGGGGTAGCGTAACAATAAACGCCGCGCCCCCTTCGGCGCGATTTCGTGCCTCCACTTGTCCACCATGCTGCACTATGATCTTCTGTACCACCGCCAGTCCTAACCCGGTTCCGTTCGCTTTGGTGGTAAAAAACGGCCGAAACAGATTCTCCTGAACTTCTCGCGGTATTCCTGGCCCGTTATCGTAAATGCACAGCCTTTGCACCGCCGACTGTTCGCCTGGCACGATCTCGCCCCGCAGCAATACGCGTGGTCCATTCGCGGCCTCGCCGCAGGCTTCCGCCGCGTTTCTTACCAGATTCAGCAGCGCCTGTCGCAGTAAGCCTTCATCCCCAGCGACAGAGCCGAAAGAACCCTCGCTTCGGATATGCAGTTGTGGTGAGCCGTCCTCGATTTCCGAGACTACTTTTTCCACCAGCGGTTGAAGCACAACCGTCTCCGTCGATATGTCCAACGGCCGCGCGTATTTCAGAAATTCGGTAACAACATGCGTGATGTTGCGGGTTTGCTCCAAAATTCGCTCAGCGTTATCCGCGGCTTCCTGGCCCTGCGGTTCGGCGCGGATCATCTGCGCATATCCGGAAATGGTCGCCAGCGCGTTCTTGAATTCGTGCGCAATTCCCGCGGATAGCTCGCCCAACGCCGCCAAATTTTCCTTTAACTGCATCTGCTGCTGTAAGTTCGCCACTTCTGTCAAATCGCTAAGTAGACAAAGTACCCCGCTGATCGTTTCTTCACCGCGCCGGATGGGCGATATCGTCACGCCTAAATGTCGCAACTCGCCGGCTGGCGTAACATGTTTCACTTGCTCGCGACGAAAGATTTTTCCCGTCCTCAGACATTCTGCGATCAGCTCAGGAAGCTCTGCGGCCGCTCCGAGCGCCTCGCTATGCCTGCGAAATCCTAGCCCCCGGATTCCCAATGCTTGCTCAGCGGCCGGATTTGCGCTGCTGATAATTCCCGTGGCATTGACGATCAGCAATCCCGCCGGCATGTTTCGCGTCACTTCTTCGCTGAGCCGCTCGGTTTTTTCCGCGCGTTCCTTTTCAATTTTATGCAGCCGCTCCAGTTCTCGTTCCTGCTCGCGCAATTTCACGATCACGCCTTGCATCGACGCGGCCATAAATGCTGAAGCATTCTCGGTTCGTGGCGTATTGTGCAATTCCTGCTCAGCCGACTTGCGCGTGCCTTCAAAAAACCTTCGCAACATGTAAAGCCCGAAGCCAATAATGGCCGCTAGCGCTACTCCCAAGCCGACCATCATTTCCCACATGCGCGAATTGTTTTCGATCTGAAGCGCGACAAGCATCGTTTATTACCTGGCTTCTCCGGCGCGTTGGCCCCAAATCAGCAAACCGATCCGCAAATTAATACCGCGGCCACAATCCCTGCTTCTCCACCAACGGCATAAAATGTACGACAAGCAGCGCCGCAATTCCCAAAAATGTCCCAAGCGGCAACTGATAGTGCAGAGCCAACGCCAAGCGCAGCTCGTTCACTTTTCCCAGACCTCTGCGATTCCCCCGTTGAGCAACTCCGTTTTTCCACCGCGCCAAATACAGAACACTTATTGTCAGCACGCCAATAATGCTGCCCAGTAGCGTCCCAATCAGGATGGTGAAAAATGCCCCGCGAATCCCCAAAAATGCGCCGACCATCGCCATCATCTTCACGTCGCCCATACCCATGCCTTCTCGTTTGCGCACCAATTTATACCCAGTCGCCGCGGCCCAAAGCATAAAGCTTCCGAAAGCCGCGCCCAGCAGCGCATCGATTACGCCGACAACCCACTCCGGTGGCACGTGATGAATAAATCGTTCGCATAACCACCCCGCGGTTCCGTCTTGCGGAGGAATCCGCGTGGCAAGCGCTAACCCCAAACCAAATCCAGGCCAATTCACGTCGTCAGGCAGGATGCGCTCGCGTAAGTCCGTCACCGCAAGAACCACAATCAAGCACGTAAAAAAAATCCATTTAAACGTTGCAATAGTCAGGCCAAAGCTCAAGTAGCAGCTCACAAACAGCACGCCGGTCATAAACTCAATGATCGGGTACATCGCAGAAATCGGTAACCCGCAACTGCGGCACTTTCCTCGCAGAATGATCCATCCCAGCACCGGAATATTGTCATATGGCTTGATGGGTTTTTCGCAGCGCGGACAATGGGACGCCGGCAACACTATTGACATCCCGTAGGGAATACGGGCAATGCACACATTCAAGAAGCTGCCGATAATAATCCCAAACAGAAAGAAGAGGGCAATGACCACGTTCCGACTTTGCCACACCCCCTCGGCGCTCTCAACAAACGCACGCGCTTGCCGTGTCGGATGGTTAACGGGACCCGCAAATTTGCGTCGACTCCGTCGCTTCGCTATAGTGAAATTTCAACATGCCAAGCTGGTTCGAGAATCAAATTCTTCGCTACGAGCATCGCCGTTGGAATACTGACGACAATCGTCGCGTTCGCCCTTTCGAATGGGGCCTGGAAAACATTGGCGGGGATCCTGCTGAACCGAATCCAAAAGCCTTTCTGCGCTCTTATTGCCAGCAGGTGTTCGACGATAGTTCACAATGGTTTTTCGCTCCACCGGTTACTGATTACCGGCTAGATTCAGAAAATGTACTGACGTTCACGAGTACGATCGAGTCTTCCTGCCTCAAAAACAATACCGTCTACGCCCAATATTTCCCCGGCAAAAAGAATGGCCCCGCAGTTTTAGTTCTCCCCAACTGGAACGCCAAATGGCATGGTCAACTCGGTTTGTGCCAGTGGCTTCAGAAAATCGGAATCACCGCCCTAAAAATGAGCATGCCGTATCACGACCGCCGCATGGCTCCCGGCCATGAGCGCGCCGACCAGCTCGTAGGCACCAACATTGGCTTGACGCTTCAGGCCAACCGTCAAGCCGTGCAGGACGCTCGTTCCTGCCTCACTTGGCTTCAGCAGCAAAACTATTCAAGCCTGGGCATCCTGGGTACCAGCATCGGTTCCTCCATCGGATATATCACCCTGGTTCATGATCCGCGCGTCCGCGCCGGCGGCTTCTTCCACGTGTCCACCTATTTCGCCGACGTAGTCAGTCAGGGAATGACCACGTCGCATGTCTGGGAAGGTCTACGCGATCATCTTGATGTTGAGGAACTGCGCGAATATTGGGCGCCGATCAGTCCAATGCCCTACGTAGAGCGCGGCATGGGCGCGGACCGCAATTGCTTCATGGTTTACGGTAAGTACGACCCGACTTTTTTACCGAATCTTACCGCGGATATGCTTGCGTCTCTTCGTCGCCACGGCGCCACGCCGCGCACGCTGAAGCTCGCTTGCGGTCATTACTCGCTCGAACTCGCGCCGTTTTCCTATATCGCCGGGTACCGCATGCTCACGTATTTTCGTTCCGCGCTGGCGTAATGTTCCCAGCCTGGCAAATCCGCGCAGACCAATGCGCGGCCTAGCGCACGCCGGAAAACTCCACATGTATGGACCGTTTTAACCTGGCATTCACCAGCAGATACCACCCGGGGTGTCGCTGGTCATCGTAGACGTACACGTTATCGTGGTCCCACTCCCAATCCCGCGTCCGGTCCAAATCGTAGGGAGCTACCACCCAATTCGAATTGTCATACAACACGATCAGTCTTGTTCCACGATCCAGCCGGCGGCAGATGTATGCATGCCTTACGTTCCCGTAGCGTCCGTAAGGATACTGACGGCCTGGTTGTATCCGGTCGTGGTCGTCGTCCCAATCTCCATGCTCGTCACGCGCTTCGTGTTTGTACCAGCCCTGGTGCTTACCGTTATCGTGATGCTCGTCATCGCCACCCTCGTCACGGTGTTCGCGCTTGTCCGATCCCCCGTGCCTACGGTTGTCCTCATGATCGCCGTGCTCCTGCGGCTTGGCGTAAGCCTGCGGAGTCGCCGACACCACCAAGCCCGTTCCTACAACCAGCGCAGTAGTCAACCATAGCTTTCGCATCATTCGCCTCCGCTTTCTTGACTCGACCATTATATCGAGCCAATCCGCAGGCTTGAGTGCCCTCTGCATCCGATGCATCCAATCGGTTCACGCGAAAGGGAGGCGAATTCACCATTAGTGGTTGTCCGGTATCTCCTTTTATTTCAACACGGGAGCAAACTCACTGTAGAATCTCGGAAAAATTGCCGCGTATCACCAGCGCATACACCGCCTCTGTGTCCGGCGCCAGCGGGCGATCCTCCTGCAATTTGGGCGACTTCGCTCGCACCTCTTCGTACGCTTTTCGCGCCAGCGCCCCCGTTTGCAGCGGCGCCAGAAGGTCAATTCCCTGGCAAGCGCAAAGCAACTCAATCGCCAGGATATACCCCAGATTCTGCAGCATTCGTTCCAGCCGGCGTGCTCCGCCCATCCCCATCGAAACGTAATCTTCCTGGTTCCCTGAAGTGGAAATGGAGTCCACGGAATGCGGAGTAGCCAGCGCGCGATTCTCGCTCGTCAAAGCCGCCGCCGTTACCTGCGCAATCATAAATCCCGAATTTAATCCCGGGTCGGGAGTCAGAAACGCCGGCAACATGCTGGTCAATGGATTTGTCATTTGTTCAATGCGCCGCTCCGCGATCCCGCTGAGCGTGGCGATGGCGATCGCTACCTGGTCGGCCGCCATTGCCAGCGGCTGCCCGTGAAAATTTCCGCCGCTCACAATGTCTCCGCCGCCATCTCTCACGAATACCAGCGGATTGTCCGTGGCGCTGTTCAGCTCCACCGCCGCCATCTCACGCGCTTGTGTCAGTGAATCTCTTACCGCGCCATGCACCTGTGGCGTGCATCGCAAACTATATGCATCTTGAACGCGCGTATCTTTGTCCGCAGCGCGATGTGATTCGCGTATTTGACTTCCTTCATTCAAGTGCGCCAGGTTCCGCGCGGTCATCTCTGCGCCCGCGAACGGGCGTGCCTGCATAATGCGTGCGTCAAAAGCTCCGGGACTGCCGCGCAGCGCGTCCAGCGAAAGCGAGGCAGCCACGTCTGCGGTATTTACCAGCGCGTCCGCTTCTAAAAGGGCCAGGCTTAACAGCGCCAACATTCCCTGCGTGCCATTTAATAGCGAAAGGCCTTCCTTCGCTTCCAACGCGACAGGTGCAAGCCCCGCGTTCCGTAACGCTTCGCTCCCGGCCATTACTTTGCCTTGATAATCTGCGCGACCTTCGCCAATCATCACCGCAGCCAAATGTGCAAGCGGCGCAAGATCCCCCGAAGCGCCCACCGATCCCTGCGAAGGAATCACCGGATGAACGTTTCCGTTGAGCATCGCACACAGCGTTTCTACGACCACGGGACGCACGCCGCTGAATCCTTTTGCCAATGCGTTTGCGCGCAACAGCATCATCGCCCGCGTTTCCACCTCGCTGAGCGGCGCGCCCACGCCGCAGCAGTGCGACCGCACCAGGTTCACCTGCAACTGCCTCACTTGCTCAGCGGAGATTCTCACCGAAGCCAATTTGCCAAATCCGGTATTGATTCCATACGCGGTATCGCCCGATGCCACAACTTTATCCACCACCGCGCGAGACAACTTCATCTTTTCAGTAGCAGCGTTCGCTACGCTTACGTTTTCGCCGCGTTGCGCCACGGCATAAAGCTCCGCAAACGTTAGATCGCTCCCGGTCAGCTCCACACTCATTCGGTGCTCCGCGCCGCCGGTGTTGCCTCCACCACCGAAAAGGCCGATCGGTATTTTTCTGGCAGCATCTTCGGTTTTCCGTTCTTCCCGCAAATTACGTGCGTGGTTTCACCGGTCGCAAGCAACACGCCGTCCGTGTCCCTGAATAGTTCGTAGCTAAAACGAACCGTTCGGCTTTTCGCCTCGGCGATTTTTGTCCGCACCCGCAGCACATCGTCATACCGGGCCGGTTGCCGGTACTTGCAGTGCGCTTCCGCTACCACGATGTGGCAATCGTCCTGCAATTCCATCTGCTTGTACTCAATTCCCAGCGCGCGAAATAATTCCACGCGTCCTATTTCGAACCACACCAGATAGTTTGCGTGATAAACCACGCCCATTTGGTCTGTCTCCGCATATCGTACTCGCAACACCGTGTCGTGATACTCCGTTGTTCTCATGGTTTTGTGATTTGTCCTTGCAGCAACCCGCCCTGCCATCGCGCGGTTTTTCTTGAGCGGCGCGTTCGTTGAGCTCCGTGCGCGCTGAAACGTTCGTTATGGCTCGCCTTGCCAAACTGGCTTTCGCCTCTCCAGGAACGACGCCAACCCCTCTTTGAAATCTGGAGTACAGCGAATCCGCGCATTCTCCAGCACCGCACGCTCAAGGTCGGCGTCGATTCCTGCGGCGGCTGAGGAAGTCAGCAATCGCTTCGCTCGCGTTAGGCTGCTGGGACTTGCCGCGATGAGCACCTCGGCCAATTGATGCGCCCGGTCCATCAGTTTGTCCGCCTCTACGATCTCGGTCACCAGTCCCATTTCCTTAGCCTCTGCCGGTTCCACTACCCTGCCGGTCAGCAGCAAATCGCGGGCGCGCTTCTCTCCAATCTGGCGGATCAAGAACACCGAAACAATTGCGGGCAAAAATCCAATCTTTACTTCCGTGTAACCAAATTTCGCTTCCGGCACCGCAAGCGTGAAATCGCAAAGGGTGGCAATTCCGCAGCCGCCGGCCAAGGCTACTCCATTCACTGCGGCTATCATTGGCTTTGGAAAACTCCAGATTCGTCGGAACAGTTTGGCAATCCGCCGTGAATCTTCCTGATTCTCCGCCGGAGATTGTTTGGAAATGGAAGCCAGCATATCCAGATCCATCCCGGCACAAAAGGCCTTGCCATTTCCCGTCAGAATCACCACGCGAGATTTTGTTCTTTCCACCTCATCGAGGATGGCTTGCAGTTCTGAGATCATCTCGCTGGAAATAGCGTTGCGCTTTTCCGCGCGATTCAAGGTAATTTTCGTGATCGGTCCGGTTGTTTCAAGTAACAGCGTCGCATACATAAATTCTCACCTCTCCAGCATCGCAGCAGTTTCTAAACGAAAGCTTAGAACGCAAGAACAATAGACGAAAGACTTGTCAGTGGGGAATTGGCGCATGCGCATAATTTACTCGAATTTCATTCATCAATTTCAACGCAGTCGACAGTGGCGCTGCATCAATCCCCGCATCCGCGCCAAGTTTGTTTAGTGTCGCGAGTATGCTTTCCGTAGCAATGTTGCCTACCAGGTCGTCACCCGCAAACGGACACCCTCCTAATCCTGTCAGCGCCCCGTCAAACCGGCGGCATCCCGCTTCATAAGCCGCAATAATCTTTTCTTCGGACAATTCCGGCCGGCTGTGCAAATGTACTCCCAACTCAATTCCCGCAACATGATCCTTCACCGCGTTATAAACCTCGCTTACCAGTTGCGGTGTGGCCGTTCCTGCTGTATCCGCCAGCGAAACGGTGTTTACGCGAATGTCTTTTAACCACTCGAGAGTTTCCGCTACGAGTTCCGTTCCCCACGGCTCATCGTAGGGATTGCCAAACGCCATCGAAATGTAAATGACCAATCCTTTACCTGCCGCGCTCGTTTCTTTTTTTAATCTTCCCACCAGCGCGCGTGATTCATCCCGCGTCATATTTGCGTTTGCACGCCGAAAATACGCCGAAATCGAATACGGATAGCCAATCGTTGTTACTCCAGGTGTAGCCAGCGCGCGCTCCAGACCCGTTTGGTTCACGACAATCCCAATTATTTCCGGCGCAGGAGCACCAGCGGGCAGGGAACCGAGCAGCTTCGCCATCACGTCTTCGCTGTCGGCCATCTGCTTCACATGTTTCGGCGAGACAAAGCTCACCGCATCTATGTGCTTAAACCCAGAGCGCACCAGCTCCTTTAAATATTGCGCCTTTATATCCGCGGGAATTATTTCTGGCAGTCCTTGCCACGCGTCCCTAGGACATTCGATTAACTTAACTGCCTCACTCATTGGGCGTGTTCCTCGTCAATGTCAATTGGAGAAAAGTATAAGCCGCTGCGCGGATCACGTTTGCAAAACGCCCGTTTTGAATTCGCGAATTTCGGAATTTAGAGACGCTGCCTGCAGCGCAACGATCAATGCATCCCTCGTGTGCGCCGGATCAATGATTGCATCCACCCACAATCGCGCCGCCGCATACCGCGGGTCGCTCTGTTTCTCGTAGGAAGCCTTTACCGACGCCTGCAACTCCCGCTTGGCCTTCTCATCCACTTTTTTGCCTTCGCGCTCCAATTGTTTCAGTTTGATCTCCGTCAACGTATTTGCCGCCGCGTCTCCACTCATCACCGCAAACTTCGCTGTCGGCCACGCAAACATAAACCTGGGATCGTAAGCCTTGCCACACATCGCATAATTTCCCGCGCCAAAACTGCCGCCGCAAATCACCGTAATTTTCGGTACCACGCTGTTCGCCACGGCATTCACCATTTTTGCGCCCGCGCGAATAATTCCGCTCCACTCCGCGTCCTTGCCCACCATGAACCCGTTCACGTCGTGCAAAAATATCAGCGGTATGCGGTTCTGATTGCAATCCATGATAAACCGTGCTGCTTTTTCCGCTGATTCCGTGTAAATCACGCCACCAAATTCCAGCCGCTTCTGGTCAGAGCCACGCGCCAGAGTTTGTACGTGCTTTTTCTGATTCGCAACAATCCCCACCGCCCATCCGCCAATCCGCGCATACCCGCACAGCAGCGTTTCCCCATATTCGGCGCGGTATTCCTCAAACTCGCTGCCGTCCACAATGCGCGCAATGATTTCCCGCATATCGTACTGTTTTCCTGGGTCGCCGGAAAAAATCCCGTAAATTTCTTCACCCGCATACAGTGGTTCCTTCGACTTGACGTGATTGAAAATCGCGGGATTGGGCGCCCCCATTTTGTCCGTTAGCGCTCTTATTTTCCGCAAACACGCTTCATCATCCGGCTCCCTGAAATCGACGGTGCCGCTGATTTGCGCGTGCATCTTCGCCCCGCCCAACTCTTCCGCCGAACTTTTCTGCCCGATAGCCGCCTGCACCAGAGCTGGCCCCGCCAAAAACAACCCAGATCCTTCCGTCATCAAAATGTGATCGCACATAACCGGTAAGTACGCGCCACCCGCAACGCACATGCCCATAATCGCTGTAATCTGCGGGATTCCCATTGCGCTCATCACCGCATTGTTCCGGAACACCCGCCCAAAATCATCCGTGTCCGGAAACACATCTTCCTGCAACGGCAAAAAAATTCCCGCGGAGTCCACCAGGTAAATTGTTGGAATCCTGTTTTCGATGGCGATATTCTGCGCGCGAATCACTTTCTTCGCGGTCATCGGAAAAAATGCGCCCGCTTTCACGGTGGCGTCATTCGCGATCAACATGAACATCCGCCCATTAACGAGCGCCAATCCGGTCACTGTGCCCGCGGATGGTGCGCCACCCCATTCCTCGTACATTTCAAACGCCGCGTGCAGGCTAAGCTCGAAAAAATGCGTACCCGGATCGATGAGCTTTTCAATGCGTTCCCGCGCCGTCAGCCGCCCTTTTTTGTGTTGCGATTCAATCGCTTTCGCGCCGCCGCCCTGGCAAATGGTCTGTTCTTCATTCTTCAATTTAGTGATGAGGTCAACCATTCGGCGGCTGTTCTTTTCAAACTCCCCAGCCTTGGTGTTGACGGCGCTCTTCAGGATGGAATCAGCCACGCGGAGCCCTCGGGGTGCAATCTAAATATTTCAGGCGCAAAACAAAATCACGCAAAGGCGCGAACGCGCTCGCACTGAAATTGTCACGTCTTTGCGACCTTAGTATACGGAGGATTCCGCGATTCCGCGAGCCAGCCGGTTCTCTCCTCTTGGAAGCACTCAACCCCCGCAGTACAATCTCCGCGATGAATTTCCCACAGCTGGATTTAGAGCTTGCCCGCCGTATCGAACTGGCTGAAGCTCACGCCGCGGTGGACGGCGCTAAAATTTGCTGCAATCTGAAGCCGTCGCTGGGCGCAGCCGTGGAGCCCATCGCCGGCGGCTACGCCGTTTTCTGCGGAGCGGATTCTCCTATCACTCAGGCGGTCGGCCTCGGTCTCAACGGCCCTGTCGACCAGCAAGAGTTCGACCACTTGCAGGATTTCTATTTCAGCAGAAGGGAAGCAGTGCGCGTCGAAACCTGTCCACTGGCTGACCCATCGCTCATCGAACATTTTTCGCACAAACAATATCGCGTCAGCGAATTCACCAACGTAATGGTGCGTCCCATGCAACGCCAGGATTCCTGGCCTTCCGCCTCCGGTGTGCAAATTCAAAGAGTGTCCGCGGAGCACATCGAACTATGGGTGCTCACTGTCGCTCAAGGTTTCGCTGAACAGTTTCCCGTTACTCAGGAACTTCTCGATGTAATGAAAATGTTTGCATTGGGGCCAGCTTCGGAATGTTATCTCGCCCGCATCGACGGAAAAGTTGCGGGTGGCGCAACACTCGCAATGCGTGACGGCGTCGCCGGCCTGTTTGGCGCCAGCACCTTGCCGGCTTTTCGCAATCGCGGCGTACAAACCGCGCTACTCCACGCCCGCCTGAATCGCGCCGCAGCCGCATCGTGCGATCTCGCCGTCAGCCTGGCGCGTCCCGGTAGCGCCTCACAACAAAATATCCTCCGACAGGACTTCCGCGTCTTTTACACGCGGGTAAAATTTGAAAACTCTTTCCATTGATGAGCGCGAACCGATCTAATTGTGACTCATGCGCTTCTGAATAAATTCCACGATATCCATCGTCGAAGTCCCTGGTAAGAATATCTCCGCGATCCCCGCTTCTTTCAGCGCCGGAACATCCGCGCCTGGAATAATTCCGCCAACCAGAACAGTCACGTCGTCCATTCCTTTTTCGCGCAACAATTTCATCAACTGCGGACAGATCGTATTGTGCGCCCCCGATAAAATAGACAGACCAATCACGTCGACATCTTCCTGCACCGCTGCGGACGCAATCATTTCCGGCGTTTGCCGCAACCCGGTATAAATCACTTCCATGCCCGCATCCCGCAGCGCCCGCGCAATCACTTTTGCGCCGCGGTCGTGCCCATCCAGCCCGGGCTTGGCGATCAATACGCGTATTTTTTTCTCTGGCATCTCGAAAGCCTCTAAGTGATCGCCACTTCTTCATGCGTCCCAAAAACATCCCGCATCGCCTCGCAAATTTCCCCAAGCGTCGCGTACACCTTCACCGCTTCATATAAAAACGGCATCAAATTGTCTTTTCCTTCGGCAGCCTTGCGCAACGCGCCCAATCGTCGCGTAACTTCTTCCGGCGAACGCTCCGCGCGAAGTTTCTTCAGTCTTTCCGCCTGCTGGTGCGCCACGGTTTCGTCAATCTGCAACACTTCCAGTTGTTGCTCTTCCACCACATAATCATTTACGCCAACAATAATTTTCTCCTTTTTATCCACTTCCACTTGATAACGGTAAGACGCTTCCGCAATTTCCCTCTGCGGATAATTCCGGTCAATCGCTGCCACCATTCCGCCAATCGCGTCAATTTTATTGATGTATTCCCACGCGCCGCGTTCCACCTCGCTCGTTAACGCCTCCACAAAGTACGAACCACCCAACGGATCCACGGTATTTGTCACGCCAGTTTCGTGCGCGATAATTTGCTGCGTGCGCAGCGCAATCGTTGCCGCAAACTCCGTCGGCAGCGCCCACGCTTCATCCAGGGAATTTGTATGCAATGACTGCGTTCCGCCCATCACCGCGGCCAGCGCCTGAATCGCCGTGCGTACCACATTGTTGTACGGTTGCTGCGCGGTCAGCGAACATCCCGCCGTCTGCGTATGGAATCGCATCGCCCAGGATCGCGGATTCTTCGCTTTATATCGCTCGGTCATCGCTTTGTGCCAGATGCGCCGCGCGGCACGGTATTTTGCGATCTCTTCAAAAAAATCATTGTGCGCGTTGAAGAAAAACGAAAGCTGCGGCGCAAAGTCGTCCACGTCCATTCCGCGCCGCATCGCCCACTCCACATATTCCATTCCGTCGCGCAGCGTGAACGCCAACTCTTGTATCGCCGTCGAGCCGGCTTCTCGAATGTGATATCCGCTGATGGACACTGGGTTGAACTTCGGCGTGTGTTTCGCTCCGAACTCGATCGTATCGATCACCAATCGCATCGAAGGTTCTGGCGGATAAATATATTCTTTCTGCGCGATGTACTCCTTAAGAATATCGTTTTGCAGTGTGCCCGAAATTGTTTTCCAGTCGGCGCCTTGTTTTTCCGCCACCGCCAGATACATCGCCCAAATCACCGCCGCCGGAGAATTAATGGTCATCGACGTTGTCACGCCGGCAAGCGGAATTTGATCAAACAACGTTTCCATGTCCGCAAGAGAACTGATCGACACGCCGCATTTGCCCACCTCGCCCTCGGCCAAACCATGATCAGCGTCGTATCCCATTAGCGTGGGCAAATCAAAAGCGGTCGAGAGACCCGTCTGTCCTTGCGCCAGTAAATATCGAAAACGTTTGTTGGTATCTTCTGCCGAACCAAATCCCGCAAACTGTCGCATGGTCCACAACCGGCCGCGATGCATCGTCGAATGAATCCCGCGTGTATACGGTGGTTCGCCGGGAAAGCCAAGATCGCGTTCCGCATCAAACCCCGCGAGGTCCGCCTCTGTGTATAAACGGCGAATCGGATGTCCTGAAATTGTTGTGAATTCCTTTCGCCGCTCCGGATTCATTTTTAAAACTGGTTGCACCGTATTCTTTTCCCAGGCAAGTTCCGCGGGCGAAGGTGTGCGATCACCCGACCGCGATTGTTCCGCAGTCGTCGTCTGCACACTTTTAGTCTTATTCTCGCGCACGGGTCTCCCTCCCGACTTACTTCCGCGTAACCATTACCATCAAAAAGCCTATGCGAAACCATCGCCCGCGGCAAGCGCAGCCACCTCGCTATGTGTCCGCACCACTGAACTGCCCACCACGTGCCCATCCGCTTGCGGGCGCCTTTTATGTCATTCCGAACCTGCCTGCGCAGGCAGGCGAAGTGAGTAATCTGCTGTTTCTTCGTTCGCTTGCCGCAAGGAAAAAGGGCAGACACCCTCGTCTGCCCTCGTGAAAGCGAAACCGAAAAAACAGGAAAAACTAAAAATTTCTACCGATTGCCGCTCTTTTCAAAGATTTGGTCTGTCCCAATTACTTTTCCATTCAACGTTCCAGGAATCAGCGTCTCCCGTTCCACTTGCCCGGTTTTCGCGCTCGCGACAGAGACTCGGTTAACTTCCAGCGTCCGCCCAACCGCCTTCTCGTAATTCGCTTTCGCTTCCACCAGATCCGCCAGCGCGCGTAACTCCGTGCCCTGCGCGGTAATAAAATCGCGCTGCGTCAAAATCACTTGATACACCGTCGAAGCGCCCAACTGGTATTTCTTTTGCTCCGATTCAAACGTCTGTTGCTGCAATTCGCGCGCCTTCACCGCCGCCTCCACGCGCGCGCGGTCCTGCTCCAGCGCCACGTAAGTGTTGCGCACTTCCAAAAGCGCGGCGTTTTTTAGTTGCTGCATCTGGGTCTGCATCTGACGTTGCACCAGAAGCGATCTCTGATTGTCGGCCTGCGCTGATCGGTTTCGCAGAGGAATAAGTAAATTGAGCTGTACGGTATAGTCCGGGAAATTGTTGTGAAAAATCTGGCTCTGCGCCGTCGTAAATCCGCTCGTTGTAGTTCCTGACGGATTCGGGGTTGACACCGGCACAAAAATCTGTTGGCCGTTCACCAATACAGGTTTTCCAGTCGAATCCACGATTGCCTGTCCCGCGGTTATCGTCGGCAATCCGAAGGTCGCTGAATTTCCCGCCAACCCCGAGCTTCCATAAGTTGCGCCCAGCGTCGCCGTGGGAAGAAGGGCGTTACGCGTGGCGTGCACATCGATGTCCGCGTTCTTCAGGTTGATTTCTTCTTCGCGCAAATCCGGACGCTTTGCAAACGCTTCGCGCACCGCTTCCTCAAACGTCGGCGCTTCCACCGATTCAGGACGGCTCGGCCGGTCCGTCGGAACTATTTCCACGTTTACGAAATTTGTTGCCATGGGATTCTTGCTGATCGCATTTTTGATTACCTGTTGCTGCTGCAATTGCAGCGTCTGCGCCACGATCAAGTTACCGCGGTTGGTCGCCAGTTCGGACTCGGCCCTGGTTACATCCAACGGCGCCATGGTTCCAATTTCCAATTGCTTCTTGTTGTCGTTGTAAAGTTTTTCCGCCACGGTAACCGCTTGTTGTTGCACGTTCACGTTTTGCCGCGCATACACCAATTCCCAATACGCGGTGATCGTGCTCGTCACTGTATTAATCGCTTGCTGCGTAAACGCCAGATCAGCAATCTTCCGATTGTTTTTCGCGATCATGATGTTTCGGCGATTCACCAATAGCCCGAACCCGTTTAGCAATTGTTGTTGCGCGGAAAACACAAGCGAGCTTTGTACCGAAGGATTGAAGGTGTTCCGGGCATCCGACGAACTTCGCGTGTTGTCCCACGCAACGGACAGATTCGTGCCCGTTGCAAAGCCTTGCGCGTACCCTACGTTGTAAAACGCCGAATGACTGGTCAGTTTGCTTACGCTTGAGGTTCCAGTTCCGGCAATGAAGCCGTTGTTGATTGGAATCGTTCTGTAATCGTATCCAACAGTACCTGTAAGAGCAGGATCAAACGAATAAAACGGCAGATTTGCGGTCGACCCGCCGAACGCCGCCCCCGGCGTACCTCCTCCAATCCCGCCTGCTTTTGCTTTTAAAATATTGCTGTCCGCAATCCAGGGATAATAGCGCTGAACGGCTATATCCAAATTATTTTCGAGCGCCAGTTCCACCGCGTCCTGCAAACTCAACTCCAGTTTCCCGTCGTGAATCATGGAATCCACGCGAGGCGAATTTATCAGGTTCGGTTCTTCGATAAGAATCGGGTGATAGATCGCTATCAAATTTGGAAAATTCCGCGGCCCGTGGGAAAAATCGTGTTTAGCGAGGCCCAGGGAAAAAGTCTGCCCAGGCGTTGCCGGCGGCGGCGCCTGCGTTGTAGGGTTTGCCGCTGGCGTAGCAGGCGGATTCTGTGCCGCGTCTTGCGCAAATGCCGAGACGCTGGGGCCGAAAGCGAGCACGCCAGCTAACAAGCTTGTAAGCACCACTCTTGTGGCGCTGTTCTGGTACCGTTTTGCAGCCCCGCCTTGAAACACCTCTATCGCGGTCAGCCGTTCAACTGTCATATTTTCCCTCATTCTTCTGGATTCGGCCTCGCCGGAAGATCCGCACCCGCGCGCCCACACCTGTAAAACGTTTGTACAATGGAATTTGTTTCAGAAAAACTTGACCCCGCGCTCCACTGCACGGCCTATTTTTCGCATTCTCCGCCAGAACGCGAGTTTAACAGGCATTCCTCTTCCTTGACAACGCACTATGCTGCGGCTAATCTCCTCATGTTTCGACGTTTATTCGTGCCATTCGGTTAGTTGAGGCCCATGCTTTCTCGCGAAGAGATATTGCGCATCTTTGAATCTGCGGGAGCCATCCGGCATGGCCATTTTGAGCTTTCCAGTGGCCTGCACAGCCCCACCTACGTGCAATGCGCGCTGGTGCTTCAATATCCACATTTTGCGGAAAAATTGGGCCGTAGTCTCGCCAGCCTTTTTTCTGACCAATACGTCGAAGCGGTGGTTTCCCCCGCCATTG